>Ga0256845_1000749_pt1 | contig 28601 bp, 11 predicted proteins | sample RiftiametaG_FD_189101 | JGI IMG/M metagenome (GOLD analysis project Ga0256845, IMG submission 189101) | Tube worm associated microbial communities from hydrothermal vent at the East Pacific Rise, Pacific Ocean - Riftia | ecosystem: Host-associated > Annelida > Integument > Unclassified ...
TTTTTGCCGCTGTTTTTTTTGTTGTTTTCTTTTTCTCAGTCATAAAATATAATCACTTCCGAAATAGCATTCATTTTTATTATGTAATACGCCGTACTACGCTCGATATTTACTCTGCTTCAGATTTTTCCGTTTCTTCCTCACTGCCTTCATACTCATCATCATCATCAATAACTTCAACATTTTCCTTCAATACCGTAAGAATATGGCTTGCAATTTTTTTGCCAATCCCCGGTATCGCTGTTAATTCATCTTTTGTTGCTTCAAGCAGCTTTTCTATATCATCATAACCGCCTGCCTTCAATTTGCGTATTTCGAGCGGCGTCAGCCCGTCTAAATCATCCAAGGTAAAGGTTTCATCGGTTTCATATGATATTGTTTCTTCTGTATAATCTGTTTCAGGTTCAGATGTCGTTTCCTTTACTGCTTTTTCATCTTCCTGCGCCGGTATATCAACTGAAATTTTTCCTGCAGGGACATCACCAAAAAGTTTAATAAACTCTTCACGTGATTCATCACTTGAAATCATGGTACGATATTCTTCTTCTGATTTCACATCAACTTTCCATGTTGATAGTTTTGCGGCAAGACGAGCATTTTGCCCGTTCTTCCCAATAGCAAGCGATTGCTGATCATCAGGAACAACAACCAACGCACTTTTATCTTCAGGGTTCGCATAGACTTGTGTTACTTTTGCCGGTGAGAGCAAATTGGTCACTAATAATCGAATATCATCATCCCATTTGACGATATCAATTTTCTCGCCTTCCAACTCACGAACAATTGATTGAATGCGTATCCCTTTCATACCGACACAAGCGCCAACCGGGTCAACACCATCTTTATTTGAGGTAACAGCAACCTTTGTACGATAGCCGGCTTCTCGTGCAATACCCATTATTTCAACAACATGGTCATATATTTCCGGCACTTCCATTTCAAAAAGTTTTTTTACAAAATCAGAATGCGATCGTGAAAGCCGCACCATGACACCGCGTTTATCAAGTTCAACGTTCATAATAATAACTTTAATACGATCGCCGATACTATAATGCTCCCGTGGTGATTGATCGTTTACACGAAGAATGCCTTCAAGTTTTCCGAGATCAACAAACATCGTTTTATGCTGTTTACGCCGGACAATACCACTGACAATCTGCCCTCGTTTTGCTTTTAATTCCTCATAAATAAAATCACGCTCAAGTGAACGAAGGCGTTGTGTTACAATCTGCTTCGCTGCCATAGCAGCAATACGGCCGAATTCAGATGGATCAAGTTCAACATCAACCGTATCACCAACTTTAAGGTCGCTATTATAGCGTTGAGCTTCAGTTAAAGTAATCTGCTCAACCGCATTTGATAATACCGTATCTTCAACAACATCTTTTCGTGCAAATAACTGAATTGAAGAGTTTTCTTCATCAATAACGGTTATTAAATTATCCGTTGTTTTAAATTTTTTCTGATAGGCTTTTTCCATTGATTCTTCAATAACATCCATAACCGAAGATTCGGGAATACCCTTAAGCAATGCAAGCTGTTTTACCGCATCAATAAAATTCGCTTTCATAATCGTTTGTACATTAGTCCAATCGGACTATGCTCCTTTCTCAGGTGAAACCGCATCATCATCAATAAGACGTCCACGCGCTATTTTTTCAAATGGTATCGATATTGTCGTACCGTTTTCTTTAAGAATAACCATATCATTTTCCGTACCGTGTATAATCCCCATATGAACACCATCTTCGCCGGGCTGCGTATGCATAACAATTCGCACTGCACGTCCCGAAAATATATCGTATTCAAACAGCTCTTTCAGATTCCGATTAATTCCGGGAGATGATACCTCAATAGAAATATTATCACTCGTCTCCTGAATAAGATCAGGGTCTCGTAAAAGAGCTCGGTTGAGTGTTTCACAATCAGCAATAGTCATATTCTTGCGATACACAACAATTGATAACCGACTGTGTTGGACATTATAGCGCACCTCTATTACCCTCAGACCCAGCGGAGCTGCTATCTCAGTAATACATTTAAAAAGATTGCTATGCTCGTCCACTACAACCCTCCGGGCAATAAAAAAGCGGGTAACAAACCCACCGTACGTACGCGTATACATATCATAATTCTATTCCTTTGGCAAGCCCTTATTAAGGTATATACAATTTCATTTACAATAACATATCAATCAATTCAGCATATCACAACTCCGTTCTATTGATATATATTCGATAACTATCTTTTTTAATGAAAATATTGTTTGCATTATTATAAAAAATACATATAATCCCTTGCACCCTATAAGAATAATAATTACACAATAGTAAAGTATTACGTAAAGAAAACCAAAAACATGGATACTACAATGAAAAACAGTTTACAGCAAAAGCTTGATGAGAAAAATATGGCTAAACTTGAGGCTTTAAATAACGAAGCACTCAATACCTTCCTGCTTGATGCAATCACGTTATGTGAGCCTGAGAGCGTCTTTATTATGAGCGACAGTCAAGAAGATGTAGAATATATTCGCCAACAGGCCATACACCGTGGTGAAGAAATAACCTTGAATATACAAGGACATACCCTGCATTGGGACGGATATAATGATCAAGCACGTGATAAAGCAAATACTCGTTACCTGCTTCGCCCGGAAGTAGATTTTGGCAACCATTTTAATCGCATTGATAAAACTGAAGGATTAACGGAAGTTAAGGGATATTTAGCCGGTTCAATGAAAGGCAAACAACTCCTGCTGTGTCCATTCTGCTTGGGACCGACAAATTCTCCATTCTCAATTTCATGTATTCAGGCAACCGATTCTTTTTATGTTGCTCATTCATTGACAATATTATACCGCGCCGGCTATGAACAATTTAAAAAACTCAACGGCAGTAATAACTTCTTTCGTATTCTCCACAGTGCCGGAGAGCTGACTGAACAGAATACCAGCAAAAATGTTGATAAACGTCGCGTTTATATTGATCTTGAAGATGAATATGTCTACAGTGTCAATACACAGTATGCCGGCAATACGGTCGGATTGAAGAAACTCTCTCTTCGGCTTGCAATTCATCGCGCTCAAAACAGTGATTGGCTCACTGAACATATGTTCTTAATGGGGATTAATGGTCCGAATAATCGAAAAACATATTTTGCCGGTGCATACCCCAGTGCATGCGGAAAAACATCAACTGCTATGCTTCCGAGACAAAGTATTGTTGGTGATGATATTATTTATATGAAAAATATAAACGGAGAAGCAACTGCGGTAAATATTGAACAAGGCGTTTTCGGGATCATTACTGATGTTAATGTACATGATGACCCTGAAATCTGGAAAGTTCTCCATACCCCGGGTGAAGTTATTTTTTCAAATATTCTTGAAAACAACGGCAACCCCTACTGGCTTAATATGGGAGAAGATATTCCTACCAGCGGACGTAATTTTTCAGGTGAATGGACACAGGGTAAAAAAGATGAAAATGGAAAAGAAATCAGTCATGCACATAAAAACGCCCGTTATACCATTCGTATCAGTGAACTTGAGAACCGTGATAAAAAAGCAAATGCGCCGGACGGCTGCACAGTTGCCGGTATTATTTACGGTGGACGAGACAGTGATACCTGTGTCCCTGTTGAAGAAGCATATGACTGGGTACACGGAACTGTTACAAAAGGTGCTTCAATAGAAAGCGAAACCACTGCGGCAACACTTGGTGCAGAAGGAGTTCGGAAATTTAATCTTTTCGCAAACCTTGATTTTATCAGTGTTCCATTCGGACAATATATCACCAATCATTTTAAATTCGCTGCAGCACTGAAAAACACACCTAAAATATTTTCAACCAATTACTTTCTTAAAAAAGACGGTGTATTTCTTAATGATAAACTCGATAAACTAGTATGGATAAAATGGATGGAACTTCGTATTCATAATGAAGTTGATGCAATTAAAACACCAACCGGTTATATTCCAAAATACGAAGACCTTGTCCCTTTATTTCGCGATAATCGTGATAAAGAATATACGAAAGAAGAATATATCAATCAGTTTACTATCCGCATACCAAAACTCCTTGAAAAGATTGATCGCATTGAAGCAGTCTATAAAAAAGAAAAAGATATTCCTGAAGAATTATTCTCACAACTCAATGCACAACGTATGCGGTTAAAAGAATTACAAGCAGCACAAGGCGACTATGTCTCACCATGTGATTTGTAATATACGATCCTCTCTTATATAAAAAGACATACGGTATTTGCTATTCAACACGGTATGAAAAATTATTTCACCGGCATGTGTGTATCAGGATAATAGATACATTCTGTTTGTCGGCATTGTGTGTTTCGACGAAAAAACGTACAGGTAATATGATGTTGTATTAATGTAACATTGAAATACCGTTTCAAAAATGTACAAGCACTCTGCAATGCAAGGAAGGTATCACGTTTACAACAGCGCGGACCGCCATGCACTGCTATCTTTTCTAATGCCTGAGCAGTTGCAAGGTTCGCCAATTTCCATGACTCTTCCGATACGGGGGTTGCATTCGTAATAAGACTGATAAATATACCGACGCCAATCGCTGCGCCACATGTTCCGTAAAACCCGCAAAATCCGCCAAGTACATTCTTTGCACGATTACGGGCTTCTGTCAGTTTTTTTATTATTCCCTCAGAGGATAATTCGTTTTGCACCGAATAATATGCGGCGATGAGAACTGCCGGCACCAGAAAATGATGTTCCGGGCCATGCATTTTCACTGACGGATGTTTCATAAGTATCTGAGCGCTGTAAATCGGATCTTGTTCATGTGTTGAAATACAATACTGCATAATAACATCTGCAGCTTCCGAACTATGGCATATATCGCATACATAATGTCCATTGCTGCACTCTGCATTTGCATCATACTCGGCATCACAATATACACAGCGTTTTTTCGTTGTGCTCACTGAATACTCTAATACTGAGCCGCAAACAATACATTCATTAGTTGGCATTGTCATAATCCCTCACGTTTCTTGTTATTGAATTAAAGCATTCTCGATATAATGTTTACAATATCGAAATGTCTATTAATGACAAACATTAATGGAAAACTCTCTCTTCTACTCAATCCAGTGTGTTTTTTTCTTTCTTCTTCTAATACTTTTTGAAAATGTATATTTCGGATATCCAATCAATACCGTAATGACTGCTTCATGAGTATCCGGAATTGAAAATATTTTCCGTACCGCTGAAACTTTATTTATCGCGGCAGGAACAATGCCATTCATTAATGCGCCGAGCCCGTATGCATGTGCGGTCAGCATAGCATACGAGGCATAGATCATCGCATTATTCGTATGTTCTTCAGCTCCTTTTGCCGCATGAAAAATCATCAGTACCGGTGCATTTCGTGTAATGCTATCACCATATTTTAATTTATAATTTCCCATTTTTGCCATCGGATACAAATGATTTTTTATCGTATTAAATGTTTCTAATTCTATTTTTTGTTTTATCATAAAACGTGCTATCGGATTATCAATCCACTGCACTATTGAATCCATAAATTCAGCAATATACGGCAATGCGTGTTCAATTATTGTCCGATTATTTATAATGGTTATTTCAACGTTATCGGGTTCTGCACCATATGGCGCAAAACGCACTGAATCTAATATTTTATTTATTACTTCACGATGAACGGCTTTATTTCGATAATTTCTAATTGACCTACGTGAAGCAATAAAATCCATAAATGCAGTATCAGTAATAGTATTCCTCGGCAACGGGAAAAAGTTTTCCTGATATGAATACCCTTGTATTGAAACAGCCTCTGTTCGACAAATTGCCATACAATGACCGCACTGCAGACATATATCTTCACGGTGGTGTATGAAATTAACCGCACCGTCTGTATCTACTCCAATACAGTGAACCGGGCACACCTCAATACATAGTTTGCATTTTTTACATTTCGTCTGATCAATACTATTTTTGTTCATATTGAGACTTCCCTATATAGACATTTTATTATTCTAACGCCTTATACAATTAAGTATCGGCGATTGTTTTTACTGTATTTATTATACTGTACCAATTCCGGATTGTCATGCACTATACATTTAAGATAATTATATAATATTTATTATTTATCTTTTTTCAATAGGTTGCCCCTCCTTTTTATCTTTAGTTTTCATAATTTATTTATTATTTCAGATATTTTTACTGCAGTGATGTATAATAAGCAATAATTAGTTATTGACCGTTTATCAACCACGTGTAATAAGTATAATAGTTAATATAAGTTCTATACTTATTACAAAAAACGAAGGAGGATTGTATGCATAACAAATTATCAGTACTAATGCTGCTTGCTCTTGCAGCTGCATTTGTATTCCAGTGCGGAACAGGAAGCCCCACCGGCGGCGCTTCATCTCCGAAAGCTTTATTTAATCAATTAAAAGGTATGGATAAAGGCAATCAAACCGAGGTTATCTCATTGATAGCTCCTGATGATCGTGCACTAATGGCATGTTCTATGGATCTCAGCGTTTCAATGGCTATTCGATTTTCCGGGTTATTCGGCGGTCAACCGGTATCTGATGAAACGAAAAAGCAATATGAAGGGCTACGTAAAAAATATAATTTACCGCAAATTGATGAAGGGGCATTTGCAACAATGCAGGATCCTGCTGCATTAAAAACATTTGCTGTTCAACATTACGGAAACCTTAACTATGTTAAGTTTATGAAAGATTTTGAATCAATCTCACAAAAAATTACCGGGAATGATACTGATTCACAAACCCTGAAAACAGCAGAGAACAAGTATGCCGAATTGAAGGATCTTGTTATTGATGGCGATACCGCAAAAGGCATTGTTGTGTTAGATGATAAAACAGAGCAGCCTATTGAGTTCTGCAATGTTGACGGTAAATGGTATTTGAAACTTGGTGCATTTTAATTAAACTATTTTAATTGCATGATATGACCGGTTTAATGCTTTTGTATTAAACCGGTTTTTATTTTAAACCACTAATACCTTGCATGATAATTTACTATTCATTCTTACCGTTACTATCTCTGCTTTGCGGGGGTGGTGTTTCGATAGCACTGATCCGATAGTACAATATGAGCCTGCCCGTGAGCCTGCCCGCCCATTCAAGCATGCGTCGTATAATTCTTGAACCGGTCGTTAATGTACATAATCCCTGTATGGCGTCTCAAGATAATCATAATATTCTATAGAAGCATTTTTTGCATCAAATTCAATCCATTGATCATTCACCTGTGCAATCCCCCATATCCCCATTGAATCTGCTCTGCCGGTATGATTATTATGAGTGATATATTCAAGTTGTGAAACCGTAAGCGTCGAACCGGTAAGGTCAACACGCTTAAACTTTATTTTCGTAAAAACACTCATCGGAATTTTAGTAAAATCAGCTGATAGTTTTACTACTTTACCGGTTCCGATTTGAAGATTTGCAAGATTATTGGGAGATAAAAAAACAGCCTTTGTTATAACTGCGGGGCCTGATATTCGAGTCCCGTGCATTGAATGAAATTGCGGAGCAATAAGATTCGGTGCCGTAAGCGATGCATTTTCCAAATCCGGAAAAACAATCCCTGTACCGGAGAGCAATACGATATTAATATTGTTGAATGTCTCTCCTGTTTTTGACAAATCAGTATGCGATGGCAATTTATAACCAAAACTGTAATTTAAGGTATCATACCAATTTTGTCCAATCGGTTTATGATCATATCCGTCATTGGTGAAGATAATTACTCTTTCAGTAATGATATATGAACGGCGGTACTGATAGAGATTAAAGATATAATCAAACGTATTTTTATTCATGATTTGAACGAGTGTATCTTTATTCGTTTTGAGTGTTATACCATAATCATACACACGATTTGTTATACGATGCCCCCCCTTAAATGATTCTTTGATATTCGTTGAGATATGTATTGTTTTTTGATGCTTCTCTCCATATTGATAGTTTGTTATATATTTCTTTCGATATAAGACATTATAATTGGTCATCGGATCAAGATATACTTTTTCCGTGTAATTATTAGTAATACATAAAAGTTTTGTATCCGCCGGCAGATCATCATACTTCGGCATTGATTTTTGTACTACAACAGGGGTAGTATCCTCAATGGTAACAATATTCGTTTGCACGAAGACATTCGTTTGTGCAACATAATTTGTACGTGCTAATACAATACGATTCGTTTTAAATATATAATTCGTTACAATATAAATATTGGTAATCATTTCATCCGTGTCAGTAAAAGCATAATTCGTATAGGTAAAATAATTTGTACGTTGCAGTTCAATATATTTTACTTCGGTTTTCGTATTGGTTAAAAACAGCACTGATGTGCTCTGGTTATGATAGTCGTATGATGATGCAATATAGTTCCCCGGCATGATATATACTGCTTTACTTAACGAAGAGCGGTGCTTTCCTTTAACTGCAGCAATTTTATAATAATACATCATGTGAGAATGGATATTCGTATCAACAAAACAGGGAGCATGAATCATATCAATAATTTGTTTGTACCCGTTTTTCATTTTAAATGAACGGTACACATAATACCCGGATACCTTGGGAACAGGATCCCAGACAAGAATAACGGCTGCAGGATCTACTGCCGCATATACTGATATATTCGGCGGATAAGGCAATTGAAGCCGTTTCGTGCAGCTGAGCAAACAACCGCATATTATTAGTGCTATAAAACACAATTTAAAATAAGATTTCACTATTGATACATTCTATGAGTATTGTTTACAAATACTGTTTTGTTTTATTCAGTATATAGACATATACCGTTTGCATGTTGATATACGTATCGTTAAATACCTGATAAATAATACCTGACGGCATTTATTTGTGCGTCTTACCCTCTGCGGCATTGGTTTCACTGTTTGTATCGGTCAACGTTAAATCAAACCACTCCGGAGCAAATTTTATTTTTCCTTGTTCCGCAGCAAGTGTATCGCCTTTTCCGGTATTTTTCCGTGCGGCTAAATCTTCAAACTTTTTATTGCGTAACGAAGCATCTTTTTCAATTGCTTTATTATAATACTTCAATGTTGCCGAAATTTTTCCCAATTCATAGTATGCCAATGACATATTTAACATTACTTTCGGATTTTCACCACATACCGCAATTGATTCCTTGTATATTCTAATAGCTTTTTTAAACTCACGTTTTACATATGATATATTTGCAAGATTATTTTTTATACGACAATCATCTGCAGCAATTTTATTCGCACGAGTAAATGCACCTTCTGAGTAATCATAAAATTTAAGTTTTGCATATTCAATCCCCAGTTTATTCCATATCTGTGCATTATCCTGATTTTTCTGTGCTTCTGCAAGAATCACATCAAGACGACTGAGTTTATACTCTTTTGCCGCTTCAACATCCTGCGCCATTAAGGCATCATGACGTTCGCTATTAATTACATCAACACTCGTGTTGCCTTTAACGGTAACCGGTTGATACGTTTCCCATGCAGTATGTGTTTCCATAATTGCATCAGTGTCTTCAGCAAGAGCAGTACTGACACATATACTCATTAAAAGTAAACAACCGAATACAAGAGATACATTTTTCATACCCGCCAACCTTTCTTAATCATAGTACTTATAGTACTCAGCAGCGCCTTCATTCCATGCATCAGTAAATGTCTTACCAACCATTGTTACCTCAACAGGAATCCATACATGTGACTTATATACTATAAGTATATCACTATTTTGTGTGATTTGTCCACTATTATACGAAGATAATCCGGTATCAAACATCATAAAAATATGACCGGGTGTATATATAAATGCAGTCGGAATACCAACACTTTCCAGAATCGTCGCATAACATACCGTTAAATCATCACAATCGCCTGCTTTAATATGCAGGGTTTCCCGAGGAAACTGAACGGTATCAAGTTTGATATCCTCCGTCTGTTGCTTATTCCAAGGGGAATCGGGATCGGCAACATATTTGAAATTCAGCGCGCCCAGTGCATCAAACAGAGCCATCGCTTTAATAAGGCGTTCATTGAGTGATTTCAATGTTTCCGGGTCAATATGTGATATGACCTCTCTGGTAAACTGAATCACTATTTCATCATTCGGTGTCACAAACGCTCCGACAAGACTCTCTCTACTCCAATCTATCGCATTTTTACTGAATATCGTGAAAGTATGATTGTAACTCACGGTTTGAGGTTTCCCATTGATATCATATCTCGTCGTTAATTTTGCATTAATTTTTTTATTATTATTAATCCGCAGAACATTTTCATTCGGACGAATATAGATAGCCAGTGTTACACTGCTCTGCGGTGATAATTTTGAAACCGTAGGAGTAATATAATCCGTATCGGTATATTTTTTTACCGTAACCGTAACTTCAACATTATTCAGCGGTTCTTCACTACGATTGAAGATAACAACAGAGCCAACAGCACGATCGTGATACTTTGAATACATAACCGGAAATAATGGTTCAATTTCAATTGAGTGATATTCAATAGCAGATAACGACATGGGAATAAATTCAAATGACAATTGCATTGAATGAACATTCTGTAATTCACTATGAGGGTTGAAGGCATAATCTAAAATATAATTTGCCCCGGCAAATGAATATTGTATACCGGCACCGGAAGTAAAAAATAATCGTTTCCCGAAGCGTTGTAATCCGATTCGGATATTAAATATATCAAAAAAAGCACTTTCACCGCCAATTGAAAATCCGTTAATCCCATTCTTTTGAAGCGTTACATCAGAAAGAGCCTTTATCTTCGCAAACGTAATTTCAGGAATTCTACGGGTAATACCGAATCGGTATACCGGAATCATAGTCGCTGATTTCCCGTATAATGCCGGTCCTTTCCCGATTTGTTTAATTGCAGCTCCCAGATTCCATAATGAGTTTATGGTATAAACTCCGCCAATATTTACTATGCCGCCGCTGCCGCTTGCAATAGTATCATTTTCGAAAAGATACGCGGCGTTAATACCACAATATATATTTCTGACAACCCTGCGGGCAATACCTAATTCAGCAAACCCGGTAGTATATCCAATTGAACCTGATTTAACACCGGTGAAACTTATCTTTTCTTCCTGCGGTGCATACAGCATACGGCCGCGAAACGAGACAAAACCAATACTGGATGGTGCAATTACCGAAAGAGTATCACAATTTAAATCAAACGACCAAAACATATGATTAAACGCAACAGAATAATCTTTTGTTGTAGCATGCGCCGCCGGATTACATTCAAGACCATTTATATCTCCCAGTAATGCTGTCCCGGCATTTCCGGCACCAATAATGGAAGGACTTGCAATAATATCGAGAAATAATACTTCATTCTGTGAAATATCCTGTGCAGAAGAAAGCGTAATCAATAACAGTATACAATACATTGACAGATAGTATTTCAATTTCATGGAGACACCCTGTTAATAACCTTTTTAATCAAAGTCTTATCTCCCATACGTACCCGTATAAAATACACTCCCTTCGGCAGACCCGCCGTATCCCATTCAATCGGTTGAGGCATAGCAAAGGTTGTTCCTGAATAAATTTCCGCAACTTCCTGTCCGAGCAGATTGAAGACTTTCACTGAAAGCTCAACATCATTTTTCGGTCTGTCAAAGAAAAGCAATATACGTGTTTCAGCCGGATTATCAATATAATTATTCCAAATTTGAAAAATATCATTGCCGAAATCAATTAATGATACACGACTTGGTGTCACAACTGAAACAATAGGTGTTGCACTGTCACTAAGTTCTCCTGCCTGATTGTAGGTCCGAAGTCGATACCAATACGCAGACTGTTCTGTAACCGATGTATCTGTATAGTGATGCTCCCCCTGTGCATGCATTTTTTCAGCAATAGTTGTCCATGTACTGCTGCTGTTTGAACGCTCAATACGCCATCCGGTAATGTAGGTACCATTCCATGATAAATCAACAGAATACGGATAGACTTTTCCGACATTTAAAACAGTCGGCAATTCACTTTCCGTAAAAACAGAGGTAAGCGGAGTATATGATTTCCCATATACTGATTCGACAACCAATTGACGATTAATATACTGATCAGGAGGCAATCCGCTCTCAACATATGAAGTTGCAAGACGACCAAGACTCGGAGACTGAGCATAATTATTTCTATCAACAATATAGCAGTTCGTTGCCATTATATCAAGATTATCCCAATGCCATTCAATGGACGTATCATTAAGAGCAGCGCCGCCGAATGTATGGGGAGCGGGAGCCGGTAAATTATTAGTCGGATATATAACGGTTAATTCGTATGGAACCGTATCACTCCACGCACCGGTTTCACTATTAACTAAAACCCATAAAACAGTATTTTCACTGTCAATATGCGCAACGATGTATTCAGAAGTATTCCCCGGTGATACACTGTATGCAAGTGAAATGTCATTTTGTTTACGCAGCCGAAGATCATAATTCGCCGGAAGATTGCTCAACCAAATATATATCAATCCGGCATAGGGAATATCCACACGATAATAATCTTTATCACCGACATGATAAATATAACTGTTATATTTCTGCCCCGGTCTCATAGTCGTATATGTCTGTATAATACTGTCATTAACTTCAAAGGTATCAGAACCCGATAGAAAACCGCTATCAGCAGCAGAAAAACCTGATGTTATATAGTTATTATGTGCAATTACTTTATAAAAATATACTTTGCCGGAAGTTACTGCAAAATTAGTAAATAAGGTTTCAGTAATATTTGATACAATTTTATTATACGGATACGATTCATTCGTTGTTCTATATATATCATAATGCATAACATCCGCTGATCCACTCCACGATAGGATAATAAAATTTGTATAGGTCCCGTCAGTAGCATGTATAGTATCAGGTGGCGCAAGATCTTTATATCCATAATTCACCGGCCCGGGAGAACTGATGCCATAATAATTTGAAGCAATAAGGCGGTAATAATTCGTTTGTCCGGAATACGTTGTTGTATCCTGATAACCTTGCCCTGATATCCATCCGGTAATATTTGTCCATGGACCGGTTTGTGCAAGCGATCGTTGTATAATATAACCTTCAGCATCGGGGGATTTCAACCATGATAACTGAATATGCGAAATATCTGCACCTAAGCCGACTGTCGGGGCAAGCGGTGTTGCCGGGGGATTCGGCGACGTTGGTGCTGTATATCGCAGCAGATATGAACGGTTTGATGAAAACACCCCATTTACATTATACACATGAATATACCATTTTCCGATTCGTGTTGTTGTAAATGAAATATATTCAGGTTCAAGACTTAATCGTTCACTTGAATATATGATTGTACCTGCTGCATCACGCACATTCATATTATAATTCTCCGGAAGATTTGTCAGAACAACAGTAATAGTACCGGCATATGAATTCGTAAACCAGAAGAAATCCTGATCAGTCGGTGTTTGTATATATTCAACCAGTAGGCGATTATTGGTAATTTCACGTGCCTGCGCAAGAGAATCATTCGGTTCATAAATATAATCAACTATTGACGGAAGCAAAGAACCTTCTTCCGGAGCAGACCACGTGCTGATGCGTAAACTATTCGCCGAACGAATAGTATAATAATACGTAACATCCGGCACTGCAGTGGCATCAAAATAATATGTTGTCGGGATAAATCCCGTTAGCACCTGAGCGGTTGTATTCGTATTGGTTGTCCGGGATATTTGATATTTCGTTGCTTTCGGAACTGATGCCCAGGTAAGCAGCACCCTATCAGGATACATACCATCACTTGCATCAATGGAAATCGGCGGTCCAACTTCATATTCTTTAATGGTATTACTTGCTGTTGTCCAATACAGCTGAATATTATTATCTGAAAGCGCTGAATCAGAAATACGTGTCTCATCAATAATACCGTTAAAAAACATTCCGGTTACGGTATCATAATTACCAAGATGCCAATCACTGTCACGAGTCATAGCATTTGCAGTACCAGTATTTGAGCCGGCTAACACTCCATTAATATAGATACTCATTTTTTTATGTGTATCACGGGTAAAGCATAAATAGCTCAACGTATTGGTTGCTATTAAACCGGCAGCATTAACCCGCAATACATCTTCCCCACTGCCATTATCACGATGTATAAAAACCAGCTCATCAGAGGCACTATCATAATAAGTTATAATTGCATTCTGTTGATTAAGAGCATCAGGATGATTACCGATAATTCCGAAATCATGCTGCAGTGAATATGGTATAATCCATGTCTCAAGTGAATAATCATTCATTATTGGTTGATCAATACTATTAATAATCAGTTGATCATTACTTCCATCATACCGATACGCTTCATAAAATGCACCAATACCAATGAGCTCACTGCCGACGACAATGGCGTGATTATGCCCGGAACTATAATCTGTTGCATCACCGTCAAAATGCCAAAGCCCGCATGTTCGTTCATCAGCAATAAATTCCCCCAATAATGTTCCAATACGTGTACCTTCAATGGTAATGACATTTGTTTTAATATTTCCGATTGAATCATGCGCACGAACATATACTGAATGGGTTATATAGGTACCGCCAAGACCGCTGATTGTTGTACGATAACTATTCCCGCTCATATGTGTCATCATGGTCCACGGTCCGGTTGGTGAATTTAAACTGCTTTCAACAAACGCAATTCCACTTGCATCCAAGGCTTCTGCCAGTACGATAATATCTTCATTATTGTCCCCCCACGCTGCCGGCAACGTTGTCATCAATGAAGGATAGGTATTATCTATTACAATACGATTTGAAATAATTTCTATATGCCCTAAGGTGTCAATTGATTGAATATATAACGTATGTTGCCCATCCGCAAAATTACTCGTTGGGGCCGGCTTCTCATATATATCACCACCAACGGGAGATAATGCAATCCAGTTTGTTGCCCCTCCGCTTATTCGATAGGCAACACCGGAAACTGAAGAATGAGCATCAATTGCATGAACCCGCAGAGTATACACTGCATTGATTATTTCATTATTCGTTGGTGCCTGAATATTTGCGGTTGGCGGAGTATTATCAATAACAACTGATTGCGTAATCAGCGAACTGTTTGATAACGCATCGACGGCGCGAACATATAATGTTGTCGGACCATCAGGATACAGTACTGAATTGAAATTATTCGTAAAGGTAAGTGACCCTGAATTCAGCATCGGAATCCATGGACCATTCGTTGTTGCAACGCTCAATTCAACAAGTGAAATGGACCCATTATCACTTACAATTGCCGCTACATGAACCGTACCGCTTACATGCTCCCCGGCGGATGGTGTGTTAATAACACCAGTCGGTACAACATTATCAACCGTAAATGAAATCGTATGCGGCGTAATATTTCCAATCCCGTCATAGGGGTGAACATAAACCGTTTGTGCGCCTTCAGGCAATGTTGTCGTATCAATAGTTGTCTGATATCGATTACCTGAAGTATGCGGCAATGTCAGCCATGTACCGTTTGTACTATTTATTTGATAGCGCACCTGAGTAACACCATTTAACGCATCATGTGCATCAACCGCTAGTGTAATAACACCACGTACATTGGCACCGGGTGAAGGTGATATGGTTGTTGTAACGGGCGGAGTATTATCAAATCGGACTCCTCTCGCATCCGCTGCAGTCAAGCCAACCTTATCGGTAACACGAATATGTATTATATGATTACCATCAGGATACAATTGCGTATTCAGATGATTGGTGTTGGTCGCACTATTTTGATTCCCCGACTGTATCGGCATATTCATCCATGAACCGCTATCAATACGTACACGAACCGTATCAATACCGGATGCCGTATCACGGGCAGATGTTTTGACAATGAGTATGCCATGATAATAGGCTATAGTGCTCGGATATATCAGTGAAACAGACGGAGGAGAATTATCAATAATTATTGTATTTGAACTAATCGCACTATTGCCGGCTGTATCAAATGTCCGCGCAAATATCGTGTGTACGCCATCGGAATATGACGATGAGTTAATCGAGAGCCCATAGCGTATACCGGAAAGAAAAGGGACACTGCTCCATGCGCCCGACATGGTATCAAATTGATACTCTACTGATTGAATTGAAAGTAAGTCATCCTGAGCATCAATACGCAGATTAAATATCCCACGATGTGCACTATTACTAATCGGTTCTATAAACTGTATATTCGGTGGCGTATTATCAAATACATACGCATTACTCTGTATATTGGTATTTTGCAACGTATCACCGGCAATAAAATAGACAGTATGTGTCCCATCAGAATACGTGGCAGTATTAAGCATATTGGTATACTGTGAACCGCTTGAATGGGAAAGAACGTATTTTTGATTTGTAATCGCATCAACGCAATACTCAATTGACTGAACGGCAGTATACGGATCCATTACATCTGCAGTGATATATAATCCACTGTGGTGCATACTCCCCCCACCGGGAGTAATACTGTTAAACACCGGTGGTGAATTATCAATAATGACAGCAACATTTGTCTGCTTGATATTATCAGCCGCATCAATCGCCTGATAGTATATAATATTTGAACCGTCACTTACACTCGTACTATCCAATGTATTACTGTAGTTATTACTCCCAATATCAGATAATGTAACCCATCCGCCGGGCAGTGTTGTATTCATTTGGTAACTCACTTCGATAAGAGCAATATCATCAGTTGCTATTGTTACAATCGGGATATCTTTTCTGAAAGCACCAACCCCGGGAGACTGCGGCAATAAAAACGGAACAGTACTATTAACAATAATATTCTGTGTTATATATGAAGTATTGCCGACACTATCATACGCACGGATTATCATTAAATGCAATCCGTCAGTAATACCAATCACGGAAAATGAAACTGCATAGACTGAGTTTGAAATAACACTCATTGAATGCCATGAAGCATTAGTCGTATCAATACAATAAGCAACATCCTGAATGATGCCGGTTTCAGAAACATCAACACTAACGGTTGAATATGAACTTATATAAGCATCATTCGTCGGCATTACGTGCGTCAGAACAGGGGGGCTTTTATCAATATGCAGCGTTACTGAGGTAATAACGGTATTCATAATATCATCCGTAGAACGACAATACAAAACAGACTCCCCTTCAGATAAAGCTGAGAGATTTGCCGTGTTCGTATAGAGATTACCGGTATCATGATAAAGCGGCAGCCACTGACCGGCATTGGTAGCATTCAGCTGATAACTTGAATGAACATTATGAATATCTGAGGCAGTAATTGAAATAAAAACAGAGTCCTTCACATAATGATGATTGGTTGGCAAGGTTACAACTTGCATCGGCGGAGTATTGTCAAGAATAATCGGAACCGTTGCAATATTTGAATTACCTGCTTTATCAACCGCAACAGTAAAAACATTAATCGGTCCGTCATTTGATATTGCCGTATTACAAATATTTGAAAATATTGAACCTGAAGTATGAGTCATTAATATCCAATTATCAGATACAGTACTGCTGAGTTGATAATATACCGCATCAAGTGTATTATTATCATCTGCAGACACAATAACTGACAAGTCACCGTGTACAATCTGACTATTAGTTGGAGATGCAATTGAAATAGTTGGCACCTCGTTATCAATTAAAAAGCTATTTGAATAAAAACCGACATTTGATGCAGCGTCAATACATCGTATATACATACAATACATTCCGTTCGTTTTTGTGGTTGTATCAAGGCTATTGGTATAGGTATTTCCCGCTCCGGCGTATAATGGAATCCATCCGCCTGTATTTGTCCCATTCAATTGATACGCTGTTTCGGTTATTCCGGATTGTACATCACTCGCCGTAACAGTAATAACAATTGTTTTACATGTTATATCATTGGTTGCAGGAATAACAAAAGCGATCTGCGGCGGCGTATTATCAATAGTAAAATTATTTGAAGCTATTGATGCCGTCTGTGCTGCATCAATAGCACGTATATACAGTGTATGTATACCATCTGCATGTACTGTAGTATCTATAACAGCCTTATACTGATGATTTGAAAGAAATACACAATTTGACCATCCGGTACTGTTTGTCGCATCAATTTGATATGCAACCGAACGAATAAACATATTATCAGTTGCCGTTATTGCAACAGAACTCATTTTATTAATAGGTGGCGATGATGATAATGTTTCATTGGTAATAAAAGGCGGGATCTTATCTAAAATAAAATTACTTATCGCATTTGAAATGTTAAAGACATCATCAGTAGCTTTGATATATATTTGATGCAGACCGTTTGTATAAAATGATAAATTATATGCATTAGTATATATACCACTTAATCCGATTTGATAACAACTATCCCAGGCATTAGTGACATCAATCGCTGAATTAACGGAAAAAATAAAACCATTATCAATTGCATGAACTTTTAAGGTAAATTGTTCGGGCAGATAATCATAATTGGTAATTGAACATAATTGGATTTCCGGGTTATCCTGAGCATACGCTATCGTTGTACAAAGTACAACGATGGTTGTATATAGTAGTACCTGCATAATGTGTTTAAACATTACCAACCCCGTAAACTCACTTCCCTATTCATATAGTGCTGCATCAAAAACCTAAACCTAATATCTATTGTGTATCACTATTTGGAAATTCAGTATTTTTATTTCGTAAAACCTTTTTAGCCTTTTTAGCATCGTCATTGGAAAGATAAATAAGATATTGCAAGGTATATGCTTCTTCACGAAAAGAACCTTTTGGCATTGCTTTTAAATAGTCATTAAGAAGCGAGATTGAGACCTCCGACGCATCACCGTTATTATACGAAGCTAATGCAATTTTATATTTTGATTCATCCGCAAGTCGTTTATTGGAGCCGGTTATAACTGCTTGTGAATATGCTTTTTTTGCTTCATCAAACTCTGCTTGCTCAAAATACGCATTCCCTAATAAATAAACACAATCCTGATACAGCTGCGTTTTATTATCAATCTCTTTTTTTAATCCGATTAATTTTCCGATAGCAAGATTAAACGACCCTTGTTCAAAATCAATCGCTGCCTTTTGATATACTTCAGCAGGACTCGTTTCTTCATCAGCCATCCATTGCAGCTGACTAACGTCAACCTCACCTTTTTCATCACCGCGAACACCGGCAACTGCTGTTGTTTGAGATTGCATATACGTCTTTGAATAGCTTGATTTCATGATACTAGACATTAATCCTAATAATCGAGGATCATTGTTCTTTTTGCATAACGAGTCAATTTTAATAAGAACATTTTCAGGAACAACGATAACCGTTCCGTTTGCTTGTTTTATTTTTACCATTGCACTTGATGAAGTACGAATTATATCTTTTGCATGTAAGGAATCGCCAACGACACACGTTGACCATTTATTGTTTGCTGCACTTTTCTTATATACCTTACCCTTAACCGCAACAACACTCACCGTTGTTGCCCATACTGATGCGGTTACCACAAAAAACACTATCCAACAAAGCACAATTAGTTTTTTCATTTCCACTCCTTTAGTTTTTACCTTTATCTCACTCCCATCGCTGTTATGCTTGGAAATATTGAAGGTATATTCTATTCAAATACTCATGTATTATTAAATTTTAATATAATTAAAATTCATTTGTTATACTACTATAATCATATAATTAAAAAAGAACGCTTCCCTTACAAGCCATTCTACAACAACATTCACTTTCTTGTTACTATTATACCATACTGTGTAACTTTTGTCATGCTTTTTTTACATTTATTTACTTTTCTTCCTAACTATCACATCTTATTCAATTATTGTGTATCAATTGACTTTTCATATATTTGACAATCCAGCCTGGCACTGATACGAATCCGCCAAGCGGCAATACAATAGGGATATATTCTAATTTCTTTCACTGACTATCATTACAGGAAACCTTCTCTTCATGTTGAATTGATAATAATGTATTATTTATATAATTTATTATTATGAATGCGCTTATATAACACGAGAACACTATTTCGTATGCTATTATTGTTATTGAATTACTTTTGCTTTTGCTCAATACGGGTTATATCTGATTTTTGTATTATCATATCAATACTCATTGTAAACATATAACACCATTATAGAACACTCTATTATTTCAATAATTTTCTCTTATAATAATGAAACATTAATCCCCATTTTAAATTGTTTTCATCATATTTTATTGTATTTAAAGATAGCAGGCTACCGAAACATGACTCTGCAATTCATTATTCATGCACTTATAGTCTAATTACAATTAAACTTATAACTACGGTATATTGTATAATAGAATTAATAATACAGGAATAGTCCTCTTGAGATTTTATACAACAAACACAAATAGGCTATCGTTTTACTTTTCCCAATTAATAATTATTAACGTACAACCTATAATCGCAATAATACTATTTCTTCATTTCCGGGTATTGCCAAATTATATTTTGGCATTCTCTATTGTATATCCCGTATTATTTAATCATAATCTTTTTGATATACGATTCCGTCGAACCGTTGCCGGTAATCGTTACTTTAATTAAATACAATCCGATACCGGCATGTTCACCGGTACAATTACCATCATCCGGATCACCGTATGTGCCGTCCCAGCTGACTTCTTTTTTCTCATCATCTGCAGCACGATACCCATCTACCAAAGCTGCGATTTTCTCACCGCGCACGGAATATGCGGTAACTGTCAAAACTGCATCTTTTTTCAACGATACTATTATAATTGGCGGCTGCGCACATATATCATCGAATGAAATAATATTTCCTAAAACCGTAACCGGCGGTTCCTGATCTTTACCTATTCCGTGTGCAGTAAAATACCAGCAGTCATTGACCGCCGGCGATTGTCCGGCATTCAGTACTGTTCGATAACAATAAAATCCGTCAACGAACAAACAATATCGAACAGTTGCACCATCACGTGAGCTATCTTCAGGAAGCAATGCACGCCACCATCCGTTTTCATACTTCATACGAACACGAGTCCCGCCACCGCGTGATGGATCAGCAGGTGTTCCATCCGTTGTATAATACACATAAACCGATGATTGATCTACCGGCATAACCGCAAACTGCGCCATAATCGAAAGCTTATAATTATTAAGTTTTCCACCGGCCGGGTTCAATATTTCTTTGGCATTATCACATGCTTTTGTTGCAATAATCGGCGTACCGAAATACACACGCGTTGTACTGCTGTATCCACAACTTAACGGCTGTGCGCTCTCTTCAACCCGTACCATGATAGATGCAGGACCGGTCGATAATCCCGCTTGTGCATAATTAAAGGTCAACGAATAATTGTTGCCGCTCGTATTAGTCATGAGCATATTCGTTACTCTGCCTGTAGTATACTGACTGATAACTGTTATCGTACGCAGTGAACTTATTGGTGTATCAGCATCATACACCGCTGCACCAACCGTTACCATTCCGGTTATACCGGTTGTAATCCCGCCGATATTGGTTGTCCATGAAAGAATAATCGGCGGACGATTATTCACAATGTTTACTGTTATATGATTCGTAACAATTTGATTATTCGCCGCACGTACCCGAACATATAACGTCCCTGTTGTCATACTTGAAAAGTTTGAGGTATTACATACTGCTTCCCAGGTTGTACCGGAAATATGCTGCATATTAGACATGCTCGTCCAACTGTCATACGATATATCAACACCTGACACACTGTGATCATCCTGAGCAGTAACCCGCACGGTAATATAATTCGATACATCCTGCATACTCGTTGGGGTTACAAATACAACCGTTGGCGGATAATCATGATCAACTGTTATTGAGATAGTAGTATTGCTTGAAAGTCCTGCAGCATCATACGCGCTCACTTCAATCGTATGCACCCCATTGCCGAGAGCAATAACATCTATCCAATTTGTATACGTTGTGCCGGTAGTATGCGTCATCGCCTGCCACGCCCCACCGTCGAAACGATTACTCACGGCGGCAACGAAATTATCATCCTGAGCCGAAACATCAAGACGTATAGAATTCACCACGGTTGCACCGTTACTTGGTGCAATAATTGAAACCTGCGGCTTCTGATTATTTGCTACGGTGAAGGCTGCATTATTAGTTGACCACAACCCTTGTGTATCCTGTCCCCGAATGTACAAGGTATGGCTGCCGTTATTGAATGAACTAATATCAACAGTATTCGCCGAATAATTCGGTTCACTTCCGCTGAGTAGATACCATCCCCCGCTATCAATACGATATTCTGCAGTAGCAATGCCACTGGTTACATCATTGATATTTGCACTGATATTTATCGTACCGGCATGATTACCGCCATTTGGTGTTATCGCTGTTATCACCGGCGCAGTATTATCAAATACAACACCAGTTACCGAATTGGTATGCGCCAATGCCGGTGTTCCGCCATCAACACCACGAACATATACTGTGTGCGTCCCGTCGCTATATATTGTTGAGTTTATTGTTGCTGTCCACGTCCCGTTTTGCGTCGTCCCACCGGTGCGTGACAATGTATTCCATGAACCACTATCCACACGATACTGTGCTGTTATGACTCCGGCATTATCTGTAATACCTGCACTCACCGATACATTTCCGGTATACGTTACACCGGTTACCGGCGAACTGATCGCTCCGACTGCCGGAGCAGTATTGTTTTGAACCGTAACACTTACTGAATTTGTTGCACTTAAACCGACAGTGTCACTCCCGCGAACATATATGATATGTGCCCCGTCACTAACTGCAGTTGTATCCCATATTCCCGTCCCGCTTGAAAGGTTTCCCCAGCTCCCGCTGTCTATACGATACTGCAATGCCCCCGATATCCCGCTGGTTGCATCACTACTGCTGCTGGCATTAATACTCACCGTACCACTGACAATACCCGCCACCGGTGTGCTGATCACTATCACCGGTGCGGTATTATCTATTGTAACGGATACTGTATTCGTCGCCCATTCATTCAATGCATTGCGGGCACGAACATATACAACGGTTGCCCCATCACTATGACTGCCGGTATTCCAGTTCGCAGCATATGTACTGCCTCCCGTATGTGGTAATGATATCCAGCCGCCACTACTGCCTATCCGATATTCCGCCACGGCAATGCCGCTTGCATGGGTAATTCCGGCACTGATATTCACTGTCCGCGTTACATACCCCGCTGTCGGAGACGTTATATTTATTATAATACCGCCGTTATCAACAATAAGAACATAATTACTCGTATCTGAAAGTGAGCCCCCATCAACCGCACGAATACGTATACTATGTGAACCATTTGCAATACTAGTTGTGTTCCAGCTCCAGCGCCATGTCCCATTCTGCACCGTCCCCCCAACGCGAGTCATACTCTGATCACTACCGCCGTCAATGGATACATAGGCAGCTGTTACCCCCGTATCATCGGTTATCACTGCATCTATGTTTATCGTATTATTCACCGTTGAACCTGCTGTCGGAGCAACTGAAACTATCTGCGGTGGTTGATTATTGAGCACCGTAAATGTTGCGTTATTGGTTGACCACAAGCTTTGAGTATCCTGTGCACGCACATACAACGTATGTGAACCGTTTACCAACGAACTAATACTCACCCCATTTGCCGTATAAGTCGAACCGGAACCGCTTAGTAACTGCCAACCGCCGTTGTCAATACGATATTGCGTTGAACCACTGCTGATACCACTTGCATCACTGATAGTAGCACTAATATTAATACTGCCACTTTGATTGCCACTTCCCGCATTCGGTGTTATTGCCGATATAACCGGTCCGTGATTATCAAATATAACGCCACTTATCGAATTGGTATGAGCAAGGGCCGGAGATCCGCCATCAACACCGCGAACATATATTGTGTGCGTCCCGTCAGTATACAATGCTGAATTCAGTGTTGCTATCCACATACCGCCGGTACTGGGCGGCGAACCGCTGTTTAATGATAATGACACCCAGCTTCCGCTATCCACACGATACTGAGCTGAAACAACCCCGGTATCATCAGTAATATACGCTTGAACTGAAACATTCCCTGTCTTACGACCAGCTGTCGGCTGGACAATACTCACCACTACCGGAGCAGCATTATTATTCACGATAAATGATCTGTTGTTTGTATTATATAATCCGCCGCCATCAACACCACGAACGTATACTGTATGCGTCCCGTCACTGGCTGCCGTTGAATTCCATGTTCCCGTCCATGTTCCGTTCTGTGCGGTCCCGCCGGTGCGAGTTAATGAATACCATGCCCCGCCGTCGATGCGGTACTGCGCCGCCGTTACCCCTGTGTCATCTGTAATAGCCGCACTCACTGAAACACTCGATCCACTAACGGTCCCACTCGGAGAACTAATGGTCCCCACGATCGGACCGGAATTATTATTTACGGTAAATGATCTATTGTTTGTATTATATAATCCGCCACTATCAACACCGCGAACATATACTGTATGCGTCCCGTCACTGACCGTGGTTGAATTCCATGTAGCCGTCCATGTCCCATTCTGTGCAGTCCCGCCGGTGCGGGTTAATGAGTACCATGGGCTGCTGTCAATACGATACTGCGCGCTCGTTACTCCCGTATCATCCGTAATAGCTGCGCTTATTGAGACACTCGCCCCACTGACCGTCCCGCTCGGTGAACTAATAGTCCCCACAACCGGTGCAGTGTTATTATTAACCGTAATCGATACATTATTTGTAGTATATAAAGATCCGTCATCCCATGCGCGTACAAAAACCGTATGCGCGCCATTTCCGACCGCAGTTGAATTCCACGTTGCTGTCCATGTTCCGTTCTGTGCAGTCCCGCCGGTGCGGGTCAATATTGACCATGCGCCACTATCAATGCGATACTGTGCACCTTGAACCGAACCATTATCACTTATCGTTGCCGTAATTGATGTCGAACCGCTAACCGTTCCGCTCGGTGAAGTGATTGTTACACTTGGCGGGATAAGCCCTCCACCGGCATTATTAACATTTACTGAAATATGATTTGTTCTGTATAATCCATTATTATCCCACGCACGTACAAATAATGTATGCGCACCATCACTTTCTGAAGTTGTATCCCATGCAGCGCTATATGCTAACCCACTGCCTGCAGATAACGTATGCCATGTCCCGGTATCGATACGATACTGCACTCCTGATACCGATCGTTCGTCATAGACATCCGCTTTTACTGAAACTGTTTGACTAACAATTGAACCTGATGCAGGAGCGCGTATGATAACCAGCGGCGGTGCCGTAACCAGTGCCCCTGCATTAGTAATACATACATTGTTGACATTTAAATAGGGTTTTCCAGGTGCTACCCCAGTTGGAGCTGTTGTAAAATATATTCGAAACTTAATTTTATAGGTTGATATCCCTGTTAAGGTAATCAAACCGCTTTCCGAACCGGTAAAATTATATAAACCCGTATCATAATCACCTAATAATTGCATCTGCATTGATGAACCTATTCCGAAAGAATCCAATGAAAGGACATTAAATGATATCCCGCTGATTTTACTGCTTGCGGTATACTCAGCAGCCATATAGGTGTCTTTTGAAATAGACCAACCAGCATAATTACTTAATGTAATATCAGAATCAGCAGTCGCACTTACCCTATCAGTCTGTTGATTAACATCAGTTGTCCATGAACTATAATCAGCACCAAAACAAGTTAAGGACGGAGCATTATTAATACTAAATCCTCTGCAATTTGTTGCATAATTACCTTCACTATCCCATGCCCGAACATACACAATATAATTATCATTTGCATATGTTGCTGTATTAAAACCGGCTCTGTAAAAGACTCCACTAATATGCGGCAGACCTGTCCAGCTTCCGTTATTGATGCGATATTCCACACCGGAAACAGAGGAAGAGTCATCCTGCACATAGGCTTTCACACTGGAACCCCCGTATACGGTATTTGTCGGATAAATAATTGTAATCTGCGGAGCACGATTTATTGTAAATATACTTGAATTGGTTGACGGATGAGCATTATTATCAACAGCTCGAATCCAGGCGGTATGTGATCCCGATGATGCCCCGGATGAATCCCACGGTATTGAATACACATCCCCGCTGATATGCGGCAGCGTTGCCCATGTAGCGGAATCGACCTTATATTCAACCGTCGATACTGAACCGTTATCAACTACCGTTGCACGAATATCAATCATTATTTCCGAATGACTGCCACTCGGTGAAATGAAGGTAATAATCGGCAAATTATTATTATTTACAACAAAAACTTGTGAAGCAATAGTAACCTGACCTTGTGAATCTTCAGCACGAATATTCATCATATGCGTGCCATCATTTATACTGGTAGAATTCCAATTATTGATTCCGTATGTATTACCGCTCATAAGCGGCAACGAGATCCAGCTCCCGTTATACGTTGTATCTATCTGATATTGAACGGATACAATGCTTAATGTTGTTGATACATCTGCACGAATGCCAACCGTCGTGCCCGCAACCATAGCATTCGGCTGTATACCCGTAATTCCCGGAGCAGGATTATTATCAACACTAAATGCTTTCATATTTGTCTTATAAACGTTTTGATTATCCCATGCACGAATATAAACCTGATGATTACCATCACTTACAGCTGCAGAATTCCAATTTGCAGAATAAATATGACCGCTTGTATTCGGCAGGCTTACCCAGGAACCTGATGTTCCGTCAATCTGATATTGAGCCCCTTGAACACTTTGATCGTCAGTAATAGTTGCGGTTATCGGTGTATTACCGCTGACCGTACCATTTGGGGCTGATATATTAATCTGCGGCGGGTCCGTTAAATCAATAATAACAATAATACTGTTTGTCCCCCATTTATTATTATTATCCCGTGCACGAACATATAAATTATACGAATTATCAGCAACTGAAGTGTAATTCCATACAGCACTATATATGTGCCCGCCCTGAGCAGTTAGTGCATGCCATGCTGTTCCGTTATAACTGTATTGCGCCTGCTGAATTGAACCATTATCGGTTATATACGCTTGAACGGTTGTACTGCCATTTGAAAGTATTTCTAAGTGATGCGGTATTTGAATGGTAACATCCGGCGGCGGGTTTGACTCAACGACTTGATGTATTTCACTTATTATCCACCATCCTGTACTATCTTTCGGTTTGACCCGCAACAAGACCGTCTCTCCATTACTATACCCTGATGAAAAGTTTACCGTAAAGCGATAGGTATCACCGGATACATGTGTACAATCCTGCCATGATACATTTGAGTTTATCGTATATTTAACTTCTGTAATAGTTCCATAATCAGATGATATTTCAATATCATATGTGCGGGACATTTGTGCTACATACCCATAATCTGAAGCATTCTGCCAAGCAACATGAATCCCCTCATTTTGAATAAGTATAATAATACTATTCGTTGCCCACGAATCACTTGCATCCTTCGCCCGAACCCATACCCACATCGGACGATCAGGATAGAGGGTAGTATTTATATCATACTTCCAGAATGGTGCAGACAGTTCCTCCATATCAAACCAGGTTCCGCCGATTTTATTTGAATTCGTCGTATACAATACTTCAACAGCAGTAATAAAATCATTGTCAGTAATATTCGCCATAACCGCAACCGTATCCTGCACGAAACTCATATGCTGCGGACTGGAAATAACAACTGTCGGCGGACGGTTGTTTTTTATACGAATTGGTATAGCAACAACCGTTGACTGACTTTGATTGTCATATGCTCTGATATAAAATGTATTCATCCCGTCAGGATATGACGAAACATCAAAAGTATTACTATACACCCCGTTTGTTGTTCCCGAAAGCGGAGTATATGAACCGCTGCCGATTTTATACTCAACAGAGGTAAGAGAGCTGTTATCAAAAATATGAGCAAAAACTATATTTGATGAACCATAGACAATCTGATTATCTGCAGGGGAGTCAACCGTAACACACGGCGGAGGGTCCCAATTATTATTGACGGTCAATGCCGCAGAATCATTCATATGTCTGCCGCCGCCATCTTCACATTGCACCATAAGCGTTACCGGACCATCGCCGACTAACGCTGTATTCCATGTACCGCTCCAGTTTGCCCCTGATCCGGATAAATCTATCCAATCAGTCCCCTGACAGGGAGATATTATTTTATATTTAACCCATCGCGTATTTGCTACATTAGGACCGCTTACGGTAACCGTAATATTCTGATTACCGGAAACACTTCCGCCGGTCGGTGAATTCAATGTTATGCTCGGCGGAGGCGGCGGAGACGGAAAACCGGTTGATGTTCGTCGGAGAAATTCAAACCCTTCAGGATACGGATGTTGTATAGCCCAGTCAGGGAGGTATAGTTTCATCACCCGTACCATCGTTGCCCAATCATAGCGAAACTGAATATGTACCCCGTCATTATGCGGAGCAACTTTCAGTTTCCCAAATGCCATCTCAAG
>Ga0256845_1000750_pt1 | contig 28560 bp, 28 predicted proteins | sample RiftiametaG_FD_189101 | JGI IMG/M metagenome (GOLD analysis project Ga0256845, IMG submission 189101) | Tube worm associated microbial communities from hydrothermal vent at the East Pacific Rise, Pacific Ocean - Riftia | ecosystem: Host-associated > Annelida > Integument > Unclassified ...
CGATAAAACATATCTGAAGATTTTTCTAGTACAAATCCAGCAGCCTGCACCTCTAGTATCACTTTTACGGCATCTTCACGACGACGTTGCTCATGTGTTTCTGGCGCCATATGACGACGACTATGATCAACAATGACATATATACCTCCCGTTTTTAACGAATCAAATGCGGCCTTGTTGAATTTTGCTTTGTCTTCAAGGTTAAGATTATGATACTCACGTATACTTAATACCATATCTGCATCGGTCATTCCAAAGCTTAAATTACCCAATTGATAACGACTCTCTTTACCGTTCCAGTCTAAATCTATCGGTAATTTTTTAGCTTTATTAATTGCATCAATCGATAATAAATCATCCAAAATATCGAGCCAGTCCTGACTGTAAGCCAAATAAAGTTCGCCTTTATCTTTTAGAACAGGGGCTAAAATTTTTGTATACCAACCGTCTCCAGGAGCAAATTCGATAACTTTCATGTTTTCTTTTAGGCCAAAAAACTCCAAAGCATGAAGAGGCCTGCGATTTCGATCTCTTTTGGTATCAACCTCGTTTCGATGTTCCATTTTCATTGCTGCTAATATTTTTTCTTGTAGCGGGCTCAACGCAGCGTTGGATGAGAAGGAGCTTGTTAAAGCGACTGATGCTATAACCATAGCCAATAGTGATTTTTTCATAATGGTCCTTGTTTTATGCCTTAGAAATATTCTACGAATGAACTAAATGTTATGATAGAGGTATTATTCCCGTTAGTATTTATAACCGGTAAGGCGACCATATCATCTTTAAAACTATTTATCTTTAAAATAGCAACAATACTGAGTATCATCTTAAATTAGCCTAGTACTCCTTCACTAGGATCCTAGGTAGAACGGATTTGAGATATTAATCAGGTAATATTTACTTCATGCATAATTTTTATACTTTTTGCCGTCAATACTTTCGCGATGATGATATTTTTATTTTTCATCCCATTTTTACCAAAGAGTATAGTTATCGTAATTTACATGACGAGAGCGGCATAATCGCACACCACTTAACGAAACTCGGTCTTATTAAAGGAGACAGAGTCATACTACAAGTGGAAAAATCGCCCCAAAATTTATTTTGGTATTTTGCTTGTCTACGAGCAGGGCTGATTTATTTGCCCCTAAATACCGCGTATAAAAAAAAGGAAATTGAATACTTTATTAATGATGCCAAACCGGCATTGATCCTTTGTGATCCTCGTAAACATGCTCTATTTAAATCGATTATCAATAAATCTGATAATCACTGTCAGGTTCATTGTTTGAACCAATATGGTGATTACTCTCATCATAATTCGCGATCCACTGGCTCTGATTTCGAGGATATAAATTGTGGCCCGGATGATATTGCCGTCATTCTTTATACTTCAGGAACGACCGGTAAACCAAAAGGTGCGATGATCACCCACGGTAACTTGATTTCAAATAGTGAGGCACTGTCTCAAACATGGCAATGGCAGTCTCAAGATGTCCTATTACACAGCCTACCGATATTTCATGTTCATGGGTTATTCGTAGCGGTTAATTTAGCCGTATTAAATAGTAGTAAGATTATTTTTTTGAACGCCTTTGATGCTGAAAAAATAATTGAATACTTACCTCAAGCAAGTGTTTATATGGGTGTGCCGACTCATTATGTTCGACTTTTAAATAGTCCGAATCTAACGGTGTCCGGTTGCAAAAATATTCGTCTATTCACTTCAGGATCGGCGCCACTTTTACCTCAGACTTTGACAACATTTGAACAACGAACTTCTCATACCATTGTTGAACGATACGGTATGACGGAAACCGGTATGAATACCTCTAATCCAATCGATGGACAAAGAAAGCCCGGCACGGTTGGTTTGCCCCTAGCGGGGGTCAAAATAATGATCGTTAATAACAAAGACGAAACTGTCGATAAGGGAATACCGGGTCTTTTACGGGTAAAAGGGGATAACGTTTTTAAAGGCTATTGGCAAATGCCAGAGAAAACCGCCGAAGCATTTACCCTTGATGGCTTTTTTAAAACGGGTGATATTGCTAGCGTTGATCCGGACGGATATATTTCTATTATCGGCCGCGACAAAGATATGATTATTACTGGTGGGCTCAATGTTTACCCAAAGGAGATTGAAATAATCATCGATGATATCCCCGGGGTTTTAGAGTCGGCGGTGATCGGTTTACCTCATTCAGATTTTGGCGAATCGGTAACAGCGGTTGTGGTAAAACAATCCAATAATCTTAATCTGCAAGAACAAGATATTATTCAACATTTAAAAAATCAGGTAGCCAATTTTAAAGTAGCAAAGCAAGTTTATTTTGTAGATGAATTACCAAGAAACACCATGGGGAAAGTTCAAAAAATGATGTTACGGGAAAGGTTTACTAACCACTAGCACCTCGACACAGAAACCTTTTCAGTATTTCTAAACCATGTTCAGACAATACTGATTCAGGATGAAACTGAATACCCTCAATATCATATTCTTTATGTTTGATACCCATAACCGCTTCCATTTCACCAGACTCATTTTCGGTCCAAGCGGTAATATCTAAACAATCAGGAAAATCACTTTCATCTAAAACTAAAGAATGATAACGCGTTGCGGTAAATTTTTGTGGTAAGCCAGAAAATAATCCAATATTTGAATGAATAATTTTAGACGTTTTTCCGTGCATAATTTTTTTTGCCCTGATCACTTTTGCACCAAAAGATTGACCTATGGCTTGATGGCCTAAACAAACACCCAAAATGGGAATTTTGCCTTTTAACCAATCAATTAACTCAAGCGAAATTCCCGCTTCATTGGGCGTGCAAGGACCGGGAGAAATAATGATGTGAGTTGGCGATAGTTCTAATATTTGTTCGACCAATAATTCATCATTTTTTTTTACGGTTACTTGTGCATTCAATTGTTCTAAATAATGCACCAGATTAAAAGTAAATGAATCGTAATTATCGATCATTAATATTTGAGCTAATGGGGGATCCTGTGACAAAACAATCAGGCTTCAAACACTTTGGCTATATTGCTTCTCATCGCATCGATGGTCGCTTGGTAATCATCGGTATTAAAAATCGCCGATCCAGCCACAAAAGCATCGGCTCCCGCTTTGGCGATTTCTTGAATATTATCAATTTTGACCCCACCATCCACTTCCAAACGGATATCCCGACCGTTTTGATCAATGAGTGCTCTCACGGAGGTCAATTTATTCAAGGTATTAGGAATAAAAGATTGGCCTCCAAATCCTGGATTCACTGACATCAGCAAAATCACGTCCAATTTATCCATCACATGTTCTAAACATTGTAAACTGGTGGCGGGATTAATCACCAATCCTGCTTTACAGCCAGCTTCCTTGATTAATTGTAAACTGCGATCAACATGCTCACTGGCTTCCGGATGAAAGGTGATAATGGAAGCACCAGCCTCAGCAAAATCACCAATAATTCGATCCACCGGTTTAACCATTAGATGCACATCGATGGGCGCTTTAATACCATATTTTATCAATGCATCACAGATCATTGGTCCGATTGTCAGGTTAGGTACGTAATGATTATCCATCACATCAAAATGAACCCAGTCTGCACCCGCTTCAATCACGTTGGCCACTTCTTCACCTAGTCGGGCAAAATCAGCGGATAAAATGGAGGGGGCTATTATTGGTTGGTTCATGAGCATCTCGGATTAAGTTTAGATGTCTCTATTTTATAAGATCCCAATAGTTAATCCTAGAGTGATCAAAATAAATTTCTTTTGTGAAACGCATAATCGGGGTAAGATTTGGGCCATGAAAAAAGCCAAGTCTACTCAATTCTTTATTCAACTTAGTCAATTATGTTTGGCAATATTCATTTTTTTTTACAGTCTTTCACCAAAAACAGCGGTATTAATTAAGGACAAACAGTGGCAAAAAAATATGGTGCTGAATGTTGTTTTTCTTGATGGCTCTTCCGATCTGCATCAACTAGTCAGACAGACGGCTCCTGAATGGCTACAAAATACCAGTCTTTCCTTCCAATTTTTTGATCAGTTAAACCAAGCTCCCACTCAAACCCACATTAGAATTAGTTTTAAACTCCATAGCGGTTCAACTTTGGGCGATCATCAGGACTATGTTTCAAAAACGCCTACTATGAATCTGTTTGATCTTACTTCTAAGCATATTAGTGATAGCCGGGCGCAGCGGCTAATTTTACATGAATTTGGTCATGCCCTAGGATTTGAGCATGAATACCGCAGCCGTTATTGGCCTTATGGTGAAAGAGTTATTAAACAGGTTACGGCAAATTGTTATCCCAAAATGGAGTTAATTGGTTATTCCCCACAATTGGCGGTAACCCATTGCAAAGATATTAATGCTACCATCAATTCAAGTTTAGCTTACCTCACCGCTTACGATGAAAATTCAATTATGAACTATCCCATATCCTTTGAGCAAAAAGATGGTAGCAACAAACAAATTAAAGCAGCGGTAAGCTTATCGATTTTAGATCGATATGCGATGGAGCGTTGGTATGGGAGATAATCATCATATGAAAAAATGAAACAATTTTGCTTTTAACTCGTCAGTAAAAAAAGACAAACTGGAAAAGCTAATGAATTTAGTACAAAAATATTATCAATTGCACCATGTATTGTTTAGTCATCGAGCACTATTTACAGGTTTAGGTCCACTAGCACTGAGGTTATTTTTAGCCCCAGTTTTTTGGGTGGCAGGTATGAACAAAGTGGATGGTTTTGATGGAATGGTTGATTGGTTTGGAGAATCTTTAGGATTACCCTTTCCTACAATGATGGCTGGATTGGCTACGGGCACAGAAGTGATTGGGGCTGGATTGTTGCTATTGGGGCTGGCTACTAGGTGGATCGCTATTCCTCTTATGGTCACCATGTTAGTCGCCATTTTTACCGTTCATTGGCCAAATGGCTGGCAAGCAACCAATGATTTAATGAGCCCCGGGATCAATGAAAATACAGAGGAAGCTTTAAGACGTCTCAGTATTGCAAAAGATATTTTGAGAGAACATGGGAATTATGAGTGGTTGACTGAAAAGGGCGGAATAACCAGCTCAAATAATGGCATCGAATTTGGTGTAATCTATTTTATTATGCTGTTTGCTTTGTTTTTTAGTGGTGGCGGAAAAATTTTTAGCGTGGATTATTATTTAGATAAGCATTTTAACCTCAACTCGATGTAAGCGTTGAGGTTTTTAATAGGCTAGGGTTTAGTCACTTATTCCGCCAAAAAATCCTGCATTGAATACAAACCATTGTCCTGTCTAGCCAACCAAACAGCTGCTTTAACAGCGCCTTCTGCAAAACATTGACGATTTTGCGCTTGGTGTTCTATGCTGATAACTTCATTGTTAAGCACAAACATCACCTTATGCTCACCAATAATTTCTCCGGCTCTGATCACCGAAAAACCGATTTCATTTTCTGATCTTGTTGCTTTTGATTGATGACGAGAATAAACGGCCCTTTTTTCTAGATCGGTATTAGTGGCTTCACAAATCACTTGTGCCATTTTCAAAGCAGTACCAGAGGGCGAATCAATTTTGTGTTTATGGTGGGCTTCGATAATTTCAATATTCGCTTGCCGATCCAACAATCTAGCGGCTTTAGCAAGCAAAGACAAAGTTACATTGACACCGATACTGGTATTAGGCGCTAACAAGATGGGTATTTGCTTACTGGCTTTTTCAATATTGGCTAGTTGTGCCTCTGAAAATCCGGTGGTACCAATCAAAATCGGTATTTTACTTTGAGTGGCGTTATCCAATAATGATAAAGAAACAACTGGCAAACTAAAATCAATCACTACTTGACTCACTGATAATCCAGCTGAAATATCATTGCTATATTGAATATTCGCTGAGCCTCTCACAATTTTATTATGGTATGGGTGAGCTGAACGGCAAAAAGCTGTAGAAAGTTCAGCCTCTATTGAGGCAATAATTTGATGAGTAATTTGCTGCCCCATCTTTCCGGTCGCAGCATTAACAGCGATGTTAGTTTTAAGATGATTTTGAGCTTTCAAATAACGACTACCTTAATGATTGGTTAATGGCTTCCAATATTTCACTACCCGGGCAAAGATCATCTTTGGTCAAACTAGTCAATGGTCGGTCGGTGGTATTGATTATTTCATGAGTATTCTTGGAGTCAGTATTTAAATATAACAAACCGGTTAACACTTGTTGTTTTTGTCTGGCATCTTCTAAAGACTTAAGCACCGATTCACGACTCTGAATATCCAGTGAGTTAGGTTGACGACGAAGATTTAAAATGGACCCATCGTGCAAGGTAATACTTTCTAATATCTGATCCGGCTGTTGAACGATGATTTCTTGAGTTTTAGGAACCAGATCGACTGTACCTGTGGCTTCCTGATGATCACGAACCCACTCATACCCTTTGGTCGATTTAGCCGTATTATTAAACGTCACACAGGGCGAGATACAATCAATTAAAGCGAAACCATTATGTTTGATAGCGCCTCTGATCAATGGTACCAGTTGGTCCTTATCCCCAGAAAAACTGCGCGCAACGTAACCAGATCCTAGTGAAATGGCTAACTCACAAAGATCCATTGGTTCATACATGTTGGGCACCCCTTTTTTACTGGCACTTCCCACATCGGCTGTTGCAGAATCCTGACCTTTGGTTAAGCCATAAACGCCATTATTCATGCAAATATAAACCATATTCAGGTTTCGCCTGACTAGGTGCATAAATTGTCCCATACCAATCGATGCGGTATCACCATCACCTGAGATCCCAATATAAGTCAGGTCCTGATTGGCCATATTGGCACCGGTGGTAACCGATGGCATACGCCCATGAACCGAGTTAAATCCGTGTGAACCTTTCAGGAAATAGGCTGGTGTTTTTGAGGAGCAGCCAATACCTGACATTTTGGCAATTCGGTGTGGCTCTAATGAAGATTCGAAACACGCTTTAATAATTGAATTACTGACTGAATCGTGACCGCACCCGGCACAAAGAGTCGATAAAGCCCCTTCATAAACCGCTTCGGTATAACCAAGATCATTGGTCGGCGCATCAGGATGACGGAAGGTCGATTTTAAGAAACTCATGATTTTACTCCCTCAACACTACTGTGTGCTGTTGTATACGGACCGACACTTTCACCATTTAACATTCGTTCAATTTTTCGCTTAATGCGACGTGCTCGCATTGGCATGCCGTCAATGTTCAAGATCGACTGAAGACGTTTAGTCCCTATATTAAATTCATTAATTAATAAGGTTCTCATTTGAGCATCTCGATTTTGTTCAATCACATAAACCGTATCATGTTCTTCGATAAACTGACCGATATCGGGATGAAACGGAAAGGACTTGATCCTACAGGTATTGATTTTAATACCTTCTCTTTCCAATCCGTCCAACGCTTCGTAACTTGCCTGTGCAGTGGTACCATAAAAGATGGCAGCTACTTTCGATTTTTTATCACGGAATTTAATTTGTGGATGGGGGGCAATTTCCTTGGCTGTTTCCCACTTAAGTACCAAGCGTTCCATATTTGCTTCATAAACACTACTATCTTCAGTATAAGCAGCGTAATCATCATGAGACGATCCGCGAGTGAAATAAGCGCCTTTGGTGGGGTGAGTCCCCGGATAGGTTCGATAACCAATACCGTCACCATCCACATCTTTATATCGCCCCCATCGTTCAGTAAGATTGTCGAGATCTTCGGCTGATAACACTTTACCACGGTCATATTCCCGACTATCGTCCCAAACAAACGGGCGACTCATTCCATCGTTCATACCTAAATCGAGATCCGATAAAATAATGACTGGTGTTTGTAATCTTTCAGCAATATCAAATGCTCTGGCAGTCATCTCAAAACAATCAGCGGGATCACAAGGAATTAAACATACTTGCTTGGTATCACCGTGCGAAGCGTAAGCGGCAGATATCACATCGGACTGCTGAGTTCGAGTCGGCATACCGGTACTCGGACCGCTTCTTTGTACATCCACTAAAACCACTGGAATTTCGGCGAAATAGGCCAAACCCAAAAACTCGCTCATTAAAGATAACCCAGGACCGGAGGTCGCGGTAAAGGCTCTCGCACCCATCCAGTTAGCACCAATGGTCATGCCGATTGCAGACAGTTCATCTTCGGATTGTAAAATTGCAAATTTATTTTTGCCGGTATCTTTTTCAACTCGATATTTTCGAGCGTATTTTTCAAACCCTTCGATCACTGAGGTAGACGGTGTAATCGGATACCAACCACAAACGGTAGCGCCACCGTAAACAGCACCCAACCCAGTGGCACTGTTACCATCAATCAAGATGGCATCGCCGACATTGTCTCTTCGTGAAACAGACAACCCACACACCCCGTCAAAATGTTCTTTGGCGTAATGAAGGCCAAGCTCTAGGGCGCCGATATTAGGTGCAATCAGTTTTTCTTTTTTGGCAAACATTTCTTTTACCATATCGGTCAAAACTGAAAAATCCATATCAAACAATGCTGCCAGCGCTCCAACATAGATAATATTTTTAAATAACTGACGTTGACGGGGATTGGTATAATGATCGATACACATTTGGGTCAGCGGAATACCGATTTCGGTAATATCGTCGCGCTGAAAATCCCTTGGTAGGGCTTTAGTCGAATCATAAAGAAAATACCCACCAGGCATCAAACCATCGTAATCTTTACGTAATGTTTGACCGTTGATCGCCACCACAAAATCCACATCACCGCGACTCCCTAAGTAACCTCTTTCGGTCACTCGCACTTCAAACCAAGTAGGTAGACCTTGAATGTTTGAGGGGAAGATATTTTTAGGGCTAACAGGTACCCCCATTCTAAATACTGCTTTAGAAAACATGTTATTAGCACTGGCCGAACCCGTGCCGTTGACGTTAGCAAAGCGAATTACAAAATCATTGACCGCTTCGATCCGAGCGTTTTTAACCGATTGCATTAGTTTCCTGCCTTAGTCACAGAATAAGAGAATTTTTTCATATCCCAAGCAGCTGTTGGACAGCGCTCGGCACAAAGCCCGCAGTGTAAACAGACGTTTTCATCTTTTACCATAATACGGGATGTTTTTAGATGTCCTGATACATACAAGTCTTGATCCGCTTGATTGGCTGGCGCTCGCAAACGAGTTCTTAAATCGGCTTCATCACCTTCAAATACGAAATTAATACATTGAGTGGGGCAAACATCTTCACAGGCATCACACTCGATACATAAATCGTCAGTAAACACGGTTTGCACGTCGCAGTTTAAGCAGCGCATAGCCTCTTCATAACCCAAATCTTGATCGAAACCTTTTTCGACTTCTAGTTTCAGGTTTTTGAGCGCGGTCGCTTTATCGACATGCGGTACCAAATGACGTTGATCATGATCAATTTCATTATCGTAAGTCCATTCATGGAATCCCATTTTTTGACTAAGCAAATTCACTCCCGGCTCCAGTCGTTCTTCAATCGATTGCCCCTGACAAAATTTATCAATCGAAATGGCCGCTTGATGACCATGCGCGACCGCCGTTATAATATTAGAAGGACCAAAAGCTGCATCGCCCCCAAAAAAGACTTTTTTATTGGTCGACTGAAAAGTTTCTTTGTCAACGACTGGCATATCCCATTGACCGAATTCAATTCCAATGTCTCTTTCAATCCATGGAAACGCGTTATCCTGACCAATGGCAATTAGAACCTGATCGGCTTTCATAAATACCAGATCTTCACCTGTTGAAATAAGGCGACGTTTGCCATTTTCATCGTATTCTGCACGTACGCGATCAAAATTCATTCCTACCAATTTACCATTTTCAATGACAAATTCTTTGGGTGTATGATTTTCGAAAATGGGGATATCTTCACCCATGGCATCTTCTATTTCCCAATCGGATGCTTTCATATCGACTTGTGGACTACGTACCACCACTTTGACATTCTCTCCACCTAAACGGCGTGCGGTGCGACAACAGTCCATCGCGGTATTTCCACCGCCCAATACCAGTACATTTTTTCCGATTGATTTAGTGTGATCAAAAGCTACACTTTCCAACCAGTTGATACCTAAATGAATATCATCATTGCCTTGCTCTCGACCAGGTAATTTCAGATCGCGACCATTGGGCGCACCAGATCCCACAAAAATAGCGTCATAATCTTTTTCGAGAAGTTCTTTTAGACTATCTATGTAGTGCTTAAATTGAGCCATTACGCCCATATCGAGGATATAGCCGATTTCCTCTTCCAAAACCTCAGCGGGTAGACGAAAAGAGGGGATTTGACTGCGCATAAATCCGCCACCCACTTCCTGCTCGTCAAACAAATCGACCTGGTAACCTAACGGTGCTAAGCCACGCGCAACGGTTAATGAAGCAGGACCCGCACCAACTAAAGCAATTTTTTTACCATTTTTAGCCGCTATTTTTGGCAATCGGTTTTTTATATCATTTTTATTATCGGCTGCAACTCGTTTTAAACGACAAATAGCAACCGGCTGCTCTTCAACTCGTCCGCGACGACAAGCCGGTTCGCAAGGTCTGTCACAAACTCGACCTAATATGCCGGGGAAAACATTCGATTCCCAATTGAGCATATAAGCATCGTCATAATGACCGGCGGCGATCATGCGAATATATTCTGGCACTGGTGTATGTGCCGGACAGGCATATTGGCAATCGACGACTTTGTGAAAATATTCAGGATCTTTTATATTAGTTGGCTTCACACCAAACTCCCGTTTTGTATGGTCTGTTGATTAATAAATAACTTAATTGTTAAAAACATAGTTTAGAATAAGTCTTGAAATAGACAAAATGATTAACCGTTAATGAATTATTATAATCATAGGCTAAATAACTGAATAGGAAGCTGAATTATACTTTTTTTTTTTCGTTTGTATGTATTTATTGACCTAAAAATCCAGATTTTAGCTAATTTTTGATTATATGCCCGTGATCTTTCAGGATAACGGGTATATGCCAATACCGATCATTCTCTAAAATTAACCACTGGCCGAAAGTGCAATAGTAGAGTAATATATAAACAAATTACTTTATATATTAAAATAAACGCCGTGGATTTATTAAAAGCCAGAGCAACATTGGCCATCGTTATGCTAGTTACCTTGCTCGGTAGTGCTGGGATCGCATTACCTTATCCCGTTTTAGCCCCATATTTTATCAGCGACAGTGCCGATCCGTTGATCCATTTTATGAATTGGAACGGCAAGGTTTTACTGGGTATTACACTTGCCACCTACCCACTTGGACTTTTAATTGGTAGCAATGTGATTGGTTCTTTGTCTGATCGTTACGGACGTAAACCCGTGCTAGTGTATACCTTGGTAGGTAGTGTATTAGGATATCTGGCTACCGGTTATGCAGTGACTCAAGGATCCTTTGTATTTTTTACCTTGTCGCGGCTGATCACGGGGTTTTTTGAAGGTAATATTTCGATTGCCAGAGCAATCGCAGTCGAGCTTCATCCACAAATCGATCGCTCCAGAGCACTGTCACTACTTTATTCCACCAGTTACGCCGGGTGGTTGATAGGGCCACTTGCTGGAGGATACCTAATGGATTATGGTGTGGATATGACCTTTTACGCTGGCGGTTTAGCCGTGCTGTTATCTCTTTTGTTAGTTATTGTCATTTTAGAGAAAGGCCCTTCACAAAAACCGTCCCACTTACCACTTATAAAAGAAATCCTAAAAAACCATTCGGCCACTTTGTTGCGTGACGATGCTTTAAGACGTTTTATCAGCTATTATTTTGTGTTTACTTTAGGGATCAATGCCTTTTACGAATTTTACCCCTTATGGCTGGTTGAAAATTTAGGCTTCAATAGTAAACAGATCGGCTGGACCACCGTAATGATCACTAGCTTGATGGTTTTGGTTAGTAGCACCTTTGGGCACAAAATTCCCCGTCATTTTGGTGAGAAACGATCATTATTAATCGGTAACTTATCATTTGGCCTAGCAGTGATCGCCGTCACATTAACAACAGAACCACTGATTTATTTGCCTTTTGCAATCACCGGGGCCAGCATTGCAATTATCAATGTGGTGTTTCCTAGTATGCTTTCTGAATTTTTTGGCCACCTTGGTCAGGGTAAGGTGATGGGATTGCAGGTTAGTATTTTTTGTTCTACCAATGTGATTATCTCAATTATTGGCAGCTTTATTGCCTTAATTAGTGCTGACATGATCATGTGGACTGCTGCAATACTGATCATAAGCTCTATTTTGTTATTCAAAATGCCGACCCAACAACAAACAAGTCCTAATACCAAAACAAGAAAAACCCGTTTATGACAAACACAAAAATATCATTAGATTCGATAGGTCCGAATTTTTCCGATCCGGCTCTTACCAATTTAGACCTCGCTAATACAGAACTTGCAGACAATCAATTGAAAATTCTTCACCTAATCAAAAAACGGGGCGACATGACAGCATCTTATGTTGCACAGCAAATAAAAATGACATCCATGGGAGCCAGACAACATCTAGAAATTCTTGAAACTCAGGGATACATCCAACACTTATTTAAAAAAGCGGGTCGAGGAAGACCCAAAAAATACTGGCAAATGGCGACTAAAGGACAATCCCTGTTTCCCGATGGACATGCCCACCTGATTGCTAATCTTTTAGGTCACATGAAAGATCATCTGGGTGAGGAGGTCGTCGATCAGTTAATCATCTGCCGGGAAAAGGACATGTTACAAAATTATCAAGCAGCTCTAAACGCAATTTCTGATCTTGAAGCTAAACTTGAACAGTTGGCCAAAATGCGCACCAACGAAGGCTATATGGCCTATATTGAAAAGAAACATGACAGCTGGTTATTAATTGAAGACCACTGCCCAATAGGTTCCGCCGCTAGCCAATGCCAACAATTTTGTCGTTCAGAACAAATGATTTTTGAAACGGTATTGCAGACTAAGGTGGAGCGAACGGAATACATCTTAAAAGGTGATAGGCGATGTTGTTATAAAATCAGTGTGCAAAAAAACCTCTAAATTGATCTACAACGGCTGATGATAGAAGCGCTTAGTCTTTTCCTGATAGAGAACCTTGTTTGGCAGACAAAATAAACTTACAGATTGGTTGAGTGGGCTCAAGATAGTGGTTCACTTTATCAACCGCTTCTTGCAAATGTTCGATATCGCTATTTAGATAATAATTTAATGTGCCTTTTTGCAAAATCTTTATGCTGACTTCCTGCCAATCATCATCACGAGGCTGATAAACCACAGATTCGACTTGATCAAAGGGAATAGAGGCATACTTAGAGCCACCAACAAATACTAGCTGCTCTTGTTTAACTTCAAAACTGTGCAGAAACGGATGTTTTCCATTCCTATTTGATTTACTGAAAAACCCAGAAAATAATCGCGTATCTTTTTGGTTAGCCTGTTCGCTCATAGAGCTCCCTTTCTTTTTATTGCCCACTGATTATTTTAGGATAATACACTATTTTTACCAATTCCGTTTGTTTTCAACTGATTATTCTAGGTTCAAGCTAAACCAAGAAACATAAAAAAGGCTGGATGCCCCAGCCTTTTTAGTCACATTACCAAAAAACGTTGTTTACTGACTATTGGCAACCATGTATTGAACGGTGAGTTTGATTTCCTCATCAGAACAATCACCGCAGGTCCCTTTGGGTGGCATGGCGTTAAAACCCTTGATGGCATTACTGACTAAAATTTCCTCACCTTTAGCGATCCGATCTGCCCAAGAAGCAACATTACCGAACATTGGTGCACCAATTGCGTCAGTGGCATGACAGGCTGAACATTTGGTTTTATAGATGCCTTCTGCCGATCGGGGGCCTGTTGATTCAACCACGGCTGGTTTCGAAACAGGTACGTCATCACCTTCTACATAAACACTGCCGCTTGGTTTGATACGTTTTTCAACAGCATGCTCGCTTAAATGATCAGCAGAAACAGATCCTGCTAGTGAAAATACAAAAGCAACCCAAAATAACTTAATTCTATACACCTTAATCCTCTCCTAAACTCGAAATTTAACTAATATACCCGTAATACCCTATATTTGGCCAGATTATAGCCGAGTTGAACCAAATGATCCTAAAAAAATCATGTAAACCATTAAAATCCAGAGCAGTCATCATTACAACAATCGAACCTTGTACATTTTTCAGCTTTCTAGCATTGCCCTAAATTACTAAATTAACTATTAATTCAAATATTTACTACCTTTTTGAAGGTTCTTTACTACACTTAACGTGAGCGACCTCAATATAGAAGGCAGCAAAACAAAAATACCCTATTAGTAAGCTATTTTTTACCCGTTTATACAACATCATTAAGGAATATAACGCACAATGGTCTGGGGACTGAATCGACAATCTAACACCAAGCAAACGCTAGTATCACTTTCAGAAAGTGAAGTACGGTTGTTTCTGGTTGAAAATCAATTAAACAATATCTCGTTAATCGATTCATACCAATGCGGCTACACTTCTTTTGAATCTTTGCAACAAGCATGTCAGCAGTGGTTTCGCTCGCAGAAATGCAGAGGATCAGATTGTTATTGGTTATTATCCCGTAAGCTCTATAAAACCCTCAACATCAAACCACCGCAAGTACCCAAAAGTGAGCTGGATGATGCTATAAAATGGCTTATAAAAGATCAAATTGAACACCCCCTCGAAGATGTATTAACCAGTCATTATTTTCCATATTCTCAAGAGCAAGATCCCGCCAAACTCACAGCAGTGGTAACAGAAAGAAGTTTAATCGAAAACTTGATTGAATTAACCAATGACTCCGGACTTAATCTGATAAGCATCGGCATTGATGAACTGGCTGCCGCTAATCTCTTTGCAACACTATTAACAGACACTAAACAATCCAATGAAAAAATCGTGGGTTTTATTGATCAAGACCAACAAGGTCTGATTTACAATTTTTATGTGGATCATGCACTCGCTTTCACTCGTCATATTAAAAAACGCTTTTTCCCAACGGAAAGCCCTCAAGAGTTTTCTTTGGAAAATGACAATTTTGAACAGCAACAAGACCAATTTTTACTGGAAACCCAAAGAACCCTCGATTATTGCGTGAGTCAGGTGTTTCGTAAACCTGTCGATTCACTAGTATTGGATGGTAGCAAGACTAAAAGCACAGCGTTAATTAAAGCTCTTGAGCAAGTCACAGAATTATCGGTTAATCGTATTGATCTCACTAACGATGGCGATTTATCAGAAGATGATGAAGTCTCGTCAGAACAATCCGTACTACCGGAAACCGCACTACCAAAAACAGTACAGCCGAAAGTAATGCCGCCAAAAATGAGTTTAGCTGAAACCGGCATGTTATTTAGCGAAAATGTAAAACGCTTGCAATCGGTTAATTTTTATCAAAAACAATACCAACCAAAACCACTTGAATTTGGTTTCAAGTTTGCATCCAGTATAGTCGCCTTTCTTTTTTTAGCCTTTATTGGTTACGGATTTTTACAACAAAAACAATATGGCACTCTCGATCAACAACTGACTAACAATAAGAAAGAATTAGAAAAAATTCAAACCTCATTGCAAAAACTACAAATGTCTCACAAAAAGAAAAAGACAGCACTTAGCTTAGAACAACAAATTGTTAACAAACAAAATCGGTTGATCGCCAGCAAACAACTGTTATCCAGTGTGGTGAGTAAAAGCCCCAGCCAAGTAACCCCGTATAGCGAAGTTTTATGGGCGTTATCTAATCAAAAAATAGATTCACTCTGGTTAACCAAAATATCACTTTATCCTGATTCGATTAGCTTATCCGGTCAAACAACCAAACCAAAGTCAATTCCTAGTTATATCTCCGCTATGGCAACAGATGAAGTTTTGAGTAGTCAATTTGAAGAATTTATAATTGAAAGAAATCAAACAGATCCGAGAGTGGTTAATTTTTCTATGAGCAAGGGTCGCTATCAGCATGTCAACTAATCTATCTCACATCATCGAGCAATTTGATGCGCTAGCCTTGCGCTTGCGGATCATGCTTACTCTGGCATTTGCGGTGGTTTTGTTTATGATATTGGATGTTTTCTGGTTTTCTTCCAATAATCAAAAAATTAAGAGCTCCCAACAAAAAATACAAAACAGCCGACAGCAAATTACCCGTTTAGTGGAAATGCAAAATGAACATAATCAAAAACTATTTGAAGATCGGAGCGATCCAAGAAATCAACAACTTAATACATTGGATTCCCAACTAAATCGCATCCGTCAACAATTAACCCAGCATACCTTGAACTTGGTGCAACCAGATGAAATGGCCAGTGTACTAAAAGAAATATTATTATCCAGCCAATCACTAAAACTTGAAAAGTTAGCCAAACAACAAACGGTTGAATTATCTAAACCCAGCAATAATACGAATAAAGAGTTAAATAACGAAATAAAATTATACCGCCATAGCATGGTCATCGAATTAAATGGAAATTATCAGTCCGCTTTTGCCTTTTTGCAAAAACTAGAAAAAATGGAAAAAAAGGTGGCTTTTGACAATTTTGAATATGTGGTAGATATTTACCCAAAGGCTTTTATTAAATTGACTGTATCGACTTTGAGTTTGGATAGGGAGTGGGTTGGTGGATAAGTTTTTAGATCGTATATTGGCCCCCCTTTTACTATTGATTTTATCAATAAATGTTAATGCGAAACAGATCGCAACGGACCCGACTCGTCCCGGTATTGTATTGATAAAAACTGATCCAACAATCATCAAAAAAACGGTAAAAAGAAAGCGGCTATTGAGCGCTATATTTATTAAGCAGGGTAAACGCCAAGCTATTATTAATGACAAGCTCTATCAACAAGGTGATTATTTTTTTGGAAAGAAAATCATTGTCATAAAATCGAATAAAGTTGTACTACAAAATTCTAGCGGCGTCAGTCATTTGACGCTGATTAATCCCATAAAAAACTTAAAGAATCCATAGAATGAACCAATATAATCTACGCTATTTAACCATTGTAACCTTTGTTTTAGGATTATCCGCCTGTCAAAATCTGATGCCTGAAAAGCAGCCAAAAAATCAAGCTGCCGTTGATGCAATCCAGCAAAGCCAAACCAGTCAGGATAAACTGAATGCGGATACTAATATATCGACAGATCAGGCTCTGTCCACCTTATTGGTGCAGGAAACGCCTTTGTTTAAGGTTGAAGAAGAGCGATTTGATGTAGCGGTTAAAGATGCCGAAATTAACAGCTTTTTATTAGGCCTAGTTGACTCAACTGATTACAATCTTATTGTTAGCCCTGGGTTGGAGTTAACCATTTCTTTACAACTAAAAAACGTCACCATATCTGAAGTATTACATGCCATGACTCAAATTTATCCAATCACTGTCAGACAGAACAAAAATATGTTTTTTATTTCGTCCGCTGAAACAACAACGGCGATTTATAATGTTGATTATTTAAATATTCAAAGAAGTGGAGACTCAAGAACCAGTATTGCAGGTCAATCTGTCGCCGGAGGAAAAAGTGGCGGCAATCGCTCTTCCGGTGGAAAAAATTCTTCTAACGGCTCAAAAAGCGAAAACAATATACAACCAATCAGTTCAAGTAAAGTTGCTACAAAAAGCGAAACTGATTTTTGGAAAGAATTAACCACTGGGTTAAATTTGATTATCAAGGACGAAGAAAAAGCTAACATTGTTGTAAGCCCCCATGCTGGTTTAGTAGTGGTTCGTTCCTTGCCCCAGACTCAGGATTTAATTAAACGATATTTGGCCAAAACTCAAAAAAGTTTAAATCGGCAGGTTATTATTGAAGCAAAAATAATTGAGGTTCGACTTAATGAAGGTTTTCAATCGGGCGTTGATTGGAGCAAAATCGGTAATAGCAGTGGCGATGTTTATACCCTTGGTCAGCAAGGGCAAGTACTTCTACAGCCCACCACCGATACTCCGCTCAATGGAATTTTCTCTTTGTTATATGAGGGGAACTCTTTTACTGCAGCGATCGAATTATTAAAATCTCAAGGGGATGTACAGGTATTATCCTCTCCTCGAGTATCGACTGTTAATAATCAAAAGGCCATCATAAAGGTAGGTAGCGATGAATTTTTTGTCACAGATATTTCGACGACTACAGTAACCGGAACCAGTACCGCAACCACACCAGATGTCACTCTAACACCTTTTTTCTCTGGAATTTCATTGGACGTTACCCCTCAAGTAAACCATCGGGGTGATATTGTATTGCATATTCATCCAATCGTCAGCGAAGTGACCGATCAACCCAAAACACTAAGCTTGGGAGAAGATAAATTTATTTTACCGCTTGCTTTTACCAATGTGCGCGAATCTGACAGTATTGTTAGAACCCGGAACGGACGAGTAATCGTTATCGGTGGATTAATGCAAAATACGGTTAGCGAGGAAATAACCTCAACGCCTCTATTGGGCGACATCCCTTTTATCGGTAATTTGTTTAAGCAAACTCGACAATTTCAGGTAAAAAGTGAATTAGTCATTTTATTAAAAGCCCATTTGGTTGATATCGAAAATACCAACCAAGAACTGGATCAAATTAAAAGTCGCTTTAATCAGTTTTAGTCATGTACTTATATAATTTTGCCATGAAAAAGCTCCCGTTCGGTCAAACTCCGGACACAGAGTTATTTTGTGCGACAAAGACTCATATTGAAGCGATGAATGTATTACTATTTTCAATCAATAGCGGTGAAGCTTTTTGTAAAATTACTGGTGAGGTTGGTAGTGGAAAAACCATGTTATGCCGATTGTTAATTCGAAAATTGGAAAAAACTAGAAACATCGCTTATATTCCGAACCCCAACATTTCAGTAAAATCTTTGCATTATGCTCTCGCTAAAGAGCTTGGATTAAAAATTAAAGCCGATTGTCGTGAAGACCAAATTTCTCAAAGTATTCAAACACGCTTGATTAAGTTAAATAAGCGTCATGGATCAGTCATTTTAATCATCGATGAAGCGCAAGTTTTATCCGATACCGCACTTGAAACGCTTCGACTATTTACCAATATAGAAACCGAACAAAAAAAATTATTACAAATCGTATTGTTTGGTCAACCGGAGCTTGACAAAAAACTTAAGCAGAAGACTCTCCGACAATTGAAACAACGCATTAGCTTTTCTTATCAAATTAAACTATTGACTTCACTCCAAACACTTTTATATATCAGGCATCGATTATCAAATGTCTCAACAGGAACCAAGGTCGATATTGGTGAGTATTGCGCATGGCTAGTTCGCTATTTTTCAAAAGGCACTCCAAGGCTGATTAATATTTTATGCCACAAAGCATTGTTATTAGCTTATCCAAAAAATAATAAAAAAATCACCATTGTCAATATAATCAAAGCCGCCTTTGACACTGAAGGGATCGACCGTTTTTGGATCAAACATCTTAAAATTTCGATAAGTATCATCTTGTTAAGTGTTAGTACAACAACCTATGCTTTTTGGGTCTAATATGAGCCTGATAAATCAAATGCTCAACGAGCTACAACAAAGCAAACAGGCATCTGTAGCAATCAATGGTTTGGTGCCGATTACTGATAATGAATCTAAAACAAAAAAAAATTGGTTATTAATGTTACTGATTTTGTTGGTTTCGGCTGGGATTGTTTTACATTTTTTAGATCAAAAACACTCTTATACTGATCAGCCTATAAACCCCGTTGATAAAAAATTAACTTTGGGGAATATGAACAATAAAACAGTTATAGAAAAAAATGTGCTGATTTATAAACAACAAAAAATGAATATTTCATCACTGGATTTACAAACCACATTAAAAATAAATATTGAATCCAAAGCTAAAAGAAAAAAATCATTAAACAATGATACCAACCAATCAATGATTGATTCAACCCATTCATTTTTAGAAAAAAATAAACTTATAGAAAAACCAATAACACAAAAAACAGTTACAATTTCAGATGGGTTAAAACCTGATAAACAATCGCTACCAATTAACACCCTTAATAACGTAAAACAAACTTCCAAAATAAGTATCGCTGAGAAAGAGCTAACTCGTTTGATGAAGTATTGGCAACTGTCATCACCGAGAGTCGGCCATGAAAAACTATTTTCATTATTAGATAATTATCCAGATTTACCTGAAATATGGCAAAATGCACTGATTTTTATTAAATCAAAAAACAATCATTATTATGAAAAATTGCTAGATCGTTCTATTAAAACATTCCCACAACTAAATAATTTTTCTTATTTAGCCGCTCAACATTATTATTCTACCGATCAATATTTGAAAGCAAAACAACAACTAGATTTTGTTGAAGAAAATAGAAAAGATAAAAAGATTTATCAATTGGCCGGACTCATATTTCAAAAGCTCGGCAAACATCAGCTAGCAATTGATAATTATAAAAAACTACTAATCACTACTCCTAATCTTGGTGAAATAAATATGGCGGTTGGAATTTCTTTTGATGCTCTTAATCAACCCAAGAAGGCCGCTAGTTATTTTTCTCTTGCTCTAAAAGATCAACAACTTAATCCCATTCAAAAAAAATTCGTAAAACAACAACTAAACACCTACCAAGGATAAACAATGCTGTTAAAAAAAGTCAGATTGGGTGATTTATTAGTTGAAAAAAAAGTCATCTCTACCAAGCAACTCGACGATGCGCTTAAAGAGCAAAAAACCAATCGACAACGACTCGGAAAGTTATTGGTTAATCTTGGTTACGTTGAGGAAAAGCAACTATTGCAATTATTGGCAGAACAACTAAAAATTAAATTTATTGATTTAGTTGCTTTTAAAATTCAGCCTCAGGCGATTAAAAATTTAAATGAAATGACTGCCCGTCGTCTTAGAGCATTAGTCATTGATGAAAAACCTGAACATTTTTTGGTGGTCATGGCCGATCCCACCGATTTGGGAAAATACGATCAGTTATTAGAATCTCTCTCTAAGCCTGTTCAACTATGCGTTGCTATCGAATCAGAAATTATTGCTAATATCGATAATTTTTATCGTAGTGGTGATGAAATTTTTGATTTGGCTGGTGCGCTTCAAGAAGACTTAAGTGAAGATAGTTTTGACCTACCGACACTTAACGAAAATGTTTCCAATGACGAAGCGCCGGTGGCTAAGTTTCTACAAGGGTTATTTGAACAAGCGATCCAAATTAAAGCGTCAGATATTCATATTGAACCAGATGCTCAAGTACTCAGAGTTAGAATGCGGGTCGATGGGCAATTACAAGAACAAGTGATTAAGGAAAGTCGTATCGTATCAGCGTTGGTTCTCAGGTTAAAACTCATGTGTGGCTTAGATATCTCTGAAAAAAGAATCCCGCAGGATGGCCGATTCAGGATCCGAGCAAAAGATCACGACGTTGATATTCGTTTGTCGACCATGCCAATTCAACATGGCGAGTCGGTAGTCATGCGACTTCTTGATCAAAGTGCAGGCCTACTTAAACTGGAACATACAGGAATAGAGCTAAAATTACTGAAAGAAGTCAGGCGGCTATTATCATTCCCTCATGGATTAATATTAGTTACCGGCCCAACTGGTAGCGGTAAAACCACTACTTTATACGCTGCTTTGTCAGAGCTTAATTCTCCAGAGAAAAAAATCATTACCATTGAAGATCCCGTTGAATATAAGCTAGCTAGGGTTAATCAGGTTCAGGTGAATACAAAAATAGATCTGACCTTTGCTAAAGTTTTGCGATCAGTTTTACGTCAGGATCCAGATATTATTTTGATCGGTGAAATGCGCGATCAGGAAACGGCAGAAATTGGGCTTCGAGCAGCGGTCACCGGACATTTGGTTTTATCTACTTTACATACCAACGACAGTTTATCCGCAGCGGTTAGATTATCCGATATGGGTGCAGAGCCTTACTTGCTTGCAAGTGGTTTAAGGGGCGTCATCGCACAAAGACTAGTACGGCGCATCTGCAATTTCTGCAATGAAGAATATCAACCAGACGAGCAGGAGCTGGTTTGGTTAAACAAGTTTTTACTCCATCAATCTGGAGAGACTAATTGGCGTCACGGCAAAGGTTGTGTGCAATGCCACAATACTGGTTATCGCGGGAGGGCGGCGATTTTTGAAATATTGATCCCGGATATGAATATGTTAGAAGCGATCAGAAAACGTGAATATGGGGTATTTGTAAAGTTAGCCAATAATTCTGATACGTTTATTCCTTTATCCACTTCCGCGATCAATCTGGCGAAACAAGGTGTCACCAGTATTGAAGAAGTTCTGCGGGTTTGCGAATCAATTGAAGATATTAGTGAGCATTCCTAATGGCTAGTTTTGAATATATTGCCAGACAGACTGATGGCAAATCAACCAAAGGAGTGATGGAAGCAAATAGCGAGGAAACCGTGGCTGATCGACTGTTAGCCAATGGTGTGATGCCGGTATCAATCAAAGAAACCTCATCCGGTGGCGATTTAATGCAAATGGATGTGGCTGATTTTTTTCAAAGTAAAAAAGTCGACATTCAGGAATTAGTGATGTTTAGCCGCCAAATGTTTAGTTTAACCAAGGCAGGGATCCCTTTGACTCGTGCAATAAAAGGTTTGATGGATACCAGTACGTCCAAGCCTCTAAAGCTAGCCTTAGATTCAATCCATTCTGACTTAAACGCTGGCACCAATCTGGCTACTTCTTTTTCTCGTCATCCACATATTTTTTCTGAACTCTATGTGAGCCTTATCCATGTCGGTGAAAATTCCGGTCGTCTGGAAGAATCCTTTTCTCAAATTTCGCAGTATTTAGAATTGGAGCAAGAAACCTCACAAAGGATCAAAAGCGCGACTCGTTATCCGATCGTCGTATTGAGTATGATTGTTGGTGCGTTATTTGTGATTAATATTTTTGTAATACCTCAATTTGCCAGAATGTTTACCGCGTTTAATGCGGGCGAACTTCCTTGGGCCACTCGAATGCTGATCAATACTAGCCAGTTTTTTGTTAATTTTTGGCCTCATATGATCATTGGTATTATTTTACTGTATGTCTTTGTCGGACAATATCGAAACACCGAACAAGGTGCACTTTTTTGGGATCAGCGTAGATTAAAAATGCCTATTTTTGGCAGCATTATCTATCGTTCTCTTTTAGCCCGTTTTTCGCGCTCTTTTTCGATGATGAGCCGTTCAGGTATGCCACTGATCACCAGCTTAAATATTATTGGCCGTGTGGTCGATAATAGCTGGGTAGCTAAACATATTATTGATATGCGTAATGGTGTTGAAAGAGGCGAGTCGATCAGTCTGGTGGCGACTCGAAGTGAAATGTTTTCACCATTAATTTTGCAAATGATCAGCGTCGGGGAAGAAACCGGACAATTGGATGATATGCTAGACGAAGTCGCTGATTTTTACGAGAATCAGGTGGATTATGATCTAAAAAGAATTTCCGATTATATTGAACCAGTATTGATCGTTTTTATTGGAGTGATTGTACTGATCTTGGCGCTAGGCGTTTATCTTCCTATGTGGGATCTCGCGTCTGGCTCCCACAGTGGCTAGTCCACTCACGGCGAGTGGCGTTAAGGGATCCCTTTTACTGGTAATAATGACGCTGGTACTTTGGGGGTTTTTCTATCATCGATTGTATATCCGCAATCCTTCAATAATCGAACATTTTGAACAACAAACTTTTGAATCGAACTACCGGGTCTTTAAAAATGCCATTTTGCGATCAAATCTTCATTTTCAAGCGACTAAAAAACAAGGTTGTAAAATAGATTGTTGGATAAAAGGCGCAACGGGACTAGACTTTAATTCATTTGGATACCCGGTTTCTACGCGTTATAGCCAGCAAAACGCACCGTTTGATCCGTTAATTTCCGAGATAACCAGCGATGATACTGATTGCGCTCAAGTTTGGATATTTTTAATGGGTCCCCTGCATAGCCGCATGAATACCGAACAAGGCCATTACCGGGCAACTTTTCGTCAATTCAACAAAAGTTGCATCTATCGCTCCAATAAGGTTCCTGATCGCTCGATAATTTATCGATCGGATAAAGGAAAAGTTCAATTACTGGCACCTGTTGAAAGTCAATAATAAATTGATCATATTTTCTGGCAAATTTTCAGATCTCGACTAAACTTTTAATAGTTGCTTAATTTTCAAACATTTAATTTAACTAATAACTACCGAAAATGGTTATTTTGGAGGAAACATGAAGTTTAATAAATCCAAGGGTTTTACCTTGATCGAATTGGTTGTAGTGATTGTTATTTTGGGAGTGCTAGCAGCGGTAGCCGTACCCAAGTTTGTTGACCTACAATCAGAAGCACGTAGCTCCGTTATACAAGGAATTGAAGGGGCAATACGAGGTTCTGCTACTTTAGTCTATTCAAAGGCCCTCATCGAAGGATCCGAAAGTAATGCAACTGACACTGTTACCTTAAGTGGTGCAGTCACCGTTGATACCGTTTTTGGTTATCCCGCTGGTACTGCGGCTGGGATCAGCGTTGCAGTTGATTTAAGCGGCACCGATGTTAGTGTCGCAGATGGTGCGGCTGGTGAAAGAGTTTATTCGTTTACAGGTTTTACTAATTGTCAGGTTACCTATGCTCAATCTGCCGCAGATGGTGCAGCTCCATCAGTCACTCCACTCACCACAGGTTGCTAATCAAAAACTATGAGCACCACAAGGCCGTTTGCCAAACAAACGGCTTTTACTTTAATTGAACTAGTGATTACTTTGGTAATCTTGGGCATCGTCGCCATCTACGTTCAATCCAAATTCTCATCAACTACCCATTATAAAGTCAATACCGCTATTACGCAGATTATTTCAAGCGCCAGACTCACTCAACAATTATCGATGAATGATTCTGCTCGCAGTTTTTCTCTCATTATTCAGTCCAATCAAATCGACTTGCAAGATGATAGCGGTTCTTTAGCCATCGGTAGTACCAATTATCCGATCAGTATTGAAAGTGGGGTGACACTATCCCCTGCCACCACTATTACCTTTGATCAGTTGGGCGAGACCGCCAATTTAGTATTAAATATTAGCGCAGATTCAACCCAACAAATTTGTTTTGAAACTAGTGGGTATATCCATCAGTGTTAAATGGAAATAATAATCGCGGATTCACTCTGGTTGAGTTGATTATCACCATTATTTTAAGTGGTATTGCGATGGTGATGTTTGCCGGAATTTATGCTTCCACTCAAGTAAATTCGGTTTCTCCTATTATGCAGGTTAAAGCCGCCGAGCTGGCGCAAGCTTATCTGGAAGAGATATCACTCAAACGCTTTGATGAACAATCGCCGGTTGGCAATCAATATCGCTGTGATGAAAATCCAGCGATCCCTTGCAGTAATACTTTAGCCAGCGATGGAGAAACACGAGATCGTTTTGACGATGTAGATGATTATAATAATCTGAATGAATTACCCCCACGAGACGCCTTGGGAAATATAAGAAATGGTTTTAATGGTTTTTCAGCCAGTGTGGTAGTCAGTTATGCAGGCACTGATCAAGGTTTTGGTGCAAGGGATCTCAAACGGATCGAAGTAACCATTACCTCACCGGAAGACGACCTTTTTGTCTTTAGTCTGTATAAAGGAAATTTCTAATGATTTTAGCTAGTAAACAAACAGGTTTTACCATGATCGAAATGGTAATTGTGATTGTATTACTTAGCATATTATCGGTTTCTTTTGCAAAGATCCTTAGCCAGTCGGTTTCGGGTTATATGGATGCCAAAGGCAGAAATGAACATAGTCAAACCGCTAAATGGGTGACAGAGGTAATCTCTCGCTCGGTTAGAGAAGCTTTACCTCAAAGTATTAGAACGGGCACATCCAGTAATCTTGATTGTGTGGAGTATGTGGAAATTATCAATGCCAGCAGTTATTTTAATTTACCCGCTAATGGGCCGGTCAGTAGTATTAATATTGTCGCTTATGATCTGGTTTTTCAATCCGGTCTATCGGTCGCTATCATGCCGGTCAATGCCGCGTCCATTTATGTGGGAAATAATGTCGTTTCGCCGATTGCTTCGATTGTATCATCCGGCCCTCAACAGATCTTGATCACCTTGACGGCTCCAACCAATTTCGCCCAACGTTCACCGCAAAACCGACTGTATATTTTGAGCTCGCCAATCACCTTTTGTTTGAACAATAATACCGGACTAATTTCCCGTTATAGCCGTTATGGATTTTCTGCCAGTTTAGCCTTTCCCCCAGCTTCCGGCACCAGTGAAATCATTGGTGAAAATTTTTGGGCCAATGGGAGTGTGTTTAATTACCAATCGGGCTCTTTGCAACGCTCTGGTTTACTACAGATTAATTTTGTAATTCAGGATCGAAATCGCTTTCCATCCGGAACAGCAGAATCCTTTGAAGTTTTTCATGAGGTACATGTAAGAAATGTGCCTTAGTAATATTTTTGTCAACCTCGCCTTCTCTCCTCAAGGTAGGAATGATCGATCCCCTCCCCCTTTAAGAGAGAGAGCTAGGATGGAGGTAAGTAGCTCAAACGCGATAGGTTGCAAAAAATTTCGCAATTATTCCAATAAGCAATCAGGTGTCAGCCTAGCAATTTTACTCTTTATCATTGTTATTTTAGCGTTACTATCCGCAGCGCTGGTACGTATTAATAGTCAGTCGGTGATTTCGAATGCTCACCAGGTCATTGCGACTCGCGCTTTTTTTGCTGCCGAGTCTGGCGTTAATTTTCAATCCATGCGAATTTTTCCATTAAGCGGCGCTTCTCTTTGCGCCAACCAAAATTTTACTATTAACGTTAATGGGCTAAACGGTTGTACCGCACAAACCCAGTGTAATACTTTTAATATTGATGGTCAGGATTTTTACCAAGTCATCAGTCAGGGGCAATGTAATGTTGGCCAGAATTTTCAGGCCACTCGAACGATTGAAGTTCGTTTGCAGGCTTTAAACTAATGACTCACATTCCGCACCCAATAATAAGTTCGGCACAATATCGAAGGTATTTTAAAGTAACAAATGGTCGTTAAAATGGGGAGCCTAGCATAATTATGGAACTCAAAAGTCAATGGGGCTTTTAACTCCAGCATTTCCTTGTTTGATAACATGGGTATAGATTTCTGTGGTTGATACATCGCTGTGACCTAGCAATTGTTGGACTGTCCTGATATCGCTTCCTTTTATTAGTAGTTGGGTCGCAAAGGTATGACGAAAAGTGTGGCTAGATGCTTTTTTATTTATTTCTGATTTTTTAATGGCGGTCGCTACTTGTTTAGTCAAAGTAGCTTTATTGATGTGATGCCGCCGTGTTTTGCCACTCCTTGGATCAATGCTCAACAAATGGGAGGGAAACAAGTATTGCCATTTAAGTTCTTTTGGTGCATTTTGATATTTTACAGAAAGCGCATTGGGCAAATAGACTTCGCCATACCCATCCAGTAAATCCTGTTTATGAGTCAACTCAACCAGTTTAATTTGGTCTTTTAATGCCTCGATTAATCGCTCCGGTAATAATGTAATTCTGTCTTTGTCGCCTTTTCCATTTCTTATAATTATTTGACTCATACCAAAATCAAGATCTTTAACTCTTAAGCGGATCAACTCCGAAATCCTTAGTCCAGAGCCATACATAAGCCTCACCATTAACTTATGTTTACTTTTTAAATGATTAATAACCTCAATTGCTTCTTCGTGAGTAAAAACAATAGGAATTCTTGGGTGACGTTTTGATGCCTTGAAGTTCAATTGACCAATATCTTCCCTTTTCAAGAACTTACTATACAAAAACATAATAGCGTTAAGTGCCGTGCGCTGAGTGGATTTGGAGCAATACCTTTGCAAAACGAGATAGTTGAGAAATATCTCTATTTCATTTTTTCCCATATCTTTAGGGTGTTTCTTATCGTGATATCGAATATAACGGAGTATCCAAGATACATAGGTTTGTTCTGTTGCATACGCTAAGTTACGAGATCGAATAAATAATCTAACATGATCAATAAATCGATTTGATTTGTGGTTTACATGAATGGGTATATCTTCCATAGCCTATTCTCCTTTTAGTCAAAAGCACTACTTGTTAAAGTAGTGCTTATAAAGATTAAATGCAAGTTTTTGACGATATATAAATTATGAAAACAAAGGAACCGTTCCTTCTTTTATCAAACTGCATGCACTGTACACTGTTAACTTGTTGATAATTAAAATATATTTGTAACAAGTCAAACATCTATAAATTAAAGCATTTCCAGAAAACAAAGGAATGATTACTCGTTTGATTTTTTACAAACCTAAGCATTCGACTGAAAAGATAGATATTTAGTCACTTTTTACGTATATTGGACATTCGAATGAGAAAAACTAAGGAAAGTGTATCTAAGGAACGCTTACTTAGAATCAACTGTTAAATCGCTACAAAAATTAAGAGTGTTGTAAACTGAAAGTGCACGGATAATGAAAAACGCCGGAAGTTGATCGAAGTACTCTCTCCCGAAAAAATCGGTTTTCATTTCCAAGCAAAACATTTAGT
>Ga0256845_1000751_pt1 | contig 28503 bp, 23 predicted proteins | sample RiftiametaG_FD_189101 | JGI IMG/M metagenome (GOLD analysis project Ga0256845, IMG submission 189101) | Tube worm associated microbial communities from hydrothermal vent at the East Pacific Rise, Pacific Ocean - Riftia | ecosystem: Host-associated > Annelida > Integument > Unclassified ...
TTAAATCTATTTAAACAAGACACAACGAAGTCTGCGAGTATTGCTCGTAAGAAAAAAATGGCTACACTGGATGATAAATTTCGCTCAAGCCTTATGGAGCAAGGGATTAAAATGCGCTAGCCGTGGGATGCAACCCCGGTGAGTATGAGTAAAATTGACGGGCATAGCTCACGGTGGCGCTTAACACAATAGTCATCATCTAAAGCATTTTTAAACTCTACAATAAAATTTGACACCTGAGCTTCACTATTTGATAAATTGAGTGGATGTAAATGGATATTAACGCGTAAATAGTTTAAATTAAACCCAAATCATTTGTCGACAGGATCATCGCAATGTTAACCATTTTTGTGAAACTCTTAAAAGCTCTTAATTCCGAACAATCACCGGCTCAATTAGCCATTGCGATTTCTCTTGCAATTATAATGGGATTTACGCCACTAATTTCATTGCATAATCTATTGATTGTTTTGATCGCCCTATGGTTTAGAGTGAACTTAACGTTGTTAATTGTCAGTTATCCGCTTTTCGCCTTTATCGGTTATTTATTATCGCCAATGTTTGAATCGATTGGGTTAAACATTTTACAAATACCATCTCTACTACCATTTTGGGGATCTTTCTTTAATACGCTATTTGGCCGTTGGAGTAATTTCTATTATGCAGGAGTGATGGGGTCTTTTGTGGTTGGGTTGACCGTTGCAATCATCATGTTACCGTTAGTTAAGTTCTCGGTGACAGCCTATCGGCATAAATGGCTAGCTAAATTCGAGCAATTTAAAGTCGCAAAAATGCTAAAAGCATCTCGTTTTTGGCAATTATATTCTGAATAAATGGGCCAAACTTAACCAATAAAAGGAAAGAATAATGAAAATCATCAGACTCTGGGGCGTGATTGCATTTTTTATACTAGGGGCGCTTTTAGCCATTGGTTGGTATTTAGTTGCGCCATTCTTGATTGCAAATGGAATTGAATCGATCGGTTCAGAGGTGCTCGGCGCAAAAGTTGAAGTTAAAAAAGTTGAACTGACTTTGTTTCCGTTGAGAATCGAAATTGCAGATTTGCAAGCAACCGATCCGGATCAACCGATGAGCAATTTGTTTGAAGCAAAACAAATTAAGTTTGCGGTGGATTCTGGCGCTTTGTTATGGAAAAAAATACTCATTGATGAACTGACAATTGACGGGGTTCAATTAAATACCCAACGATCAACGAGTGGTGCTTTAGATGGAGGTAGAGCGACTGAAAAAATGACCCAGGAAATTGCCACCATCGATTTACCTCAAATGACAGAAGACGATATTAAGCAAATGGTAGCCAATGCTGATTTGATAACGGTTAAGCGATTAGATCAATTAAATAATACTCAAGCCCAGATGAAATCCTTTTGGAAATCAGCGTTGAATAAAGAAGCCTTTGAAAAACGAAATATCGCTTTGCAATCAGAATTCGATCGCTTGAAAAAAAGAGCCAAAAAAAACAAGATGAATTTGCTCACTGATCGAAAAGCTTGGAAAAAATTAAAAAAGAACATCGATAAAGAACGCAAGTCCTTGTCAGATCTTAATAAAAAGCTTAAGACTGACAAAAACGATCTGCGACAACAAATCACAAGTGTTCGCCAAGGCCCCAAAGATGATCTCAATGCCATTATGGCCAATATGGGTTTAGGCAATGGAATCGCTGGACTATCTGATAAATTTTTAGGTCCACAATTGACGCCTTGGATAACTAAAGCGTTAGCCATGACCCAAAGTATGACCGTTAGTGAAAGCTCAGCTGATCAAACACCAGTTTATTCCACCAGTAAAGGGCCCTTAGTAAAGTTTGAAGATGAACAAATTTTTCCTGATTTACTGGTGAAAAAAATAAATTTGAGCGGAAAAAACAGCCACTGGCAGCTCTCGGGTATTGGCAGTAATATTGGTTATTTCCCTTGGCTAGTCGGTAAACCCGCTCAATTGAACCTTGAAATTACCGGTGCTGGTCGAGCGAATTTAACCGTCACCAGTGATTGGTCAACGGCCGAAAAAATGCTTACCCGCATCGACTCGTCTTTAGCAGATTGGAAGGTCTCCAATATGAAATTAATGCAAACAAATCAAGGTGATTGGTTGGTAAATTCCGGACAACTCCATTCAACTTTGAAGGGAGAATTTTCTTTAGAAAAGATTGATCTTAAATTAGCCTTCAAACTCAGCAATCCAAATATCTCTGCGCCTGAAAACCTTACTGGCTGGCAAAAAATCTTGGCAAACAGTCTTAATCAACAAAAACAGATCACCATTAATGTAACCGCCACAGGCTCAGTAAAAAAGCCCAATATTCAGATCAAATCCAGTGTTGAAAAATTATTTTCACAAGCCATCGGCGCTAAAGTCAAAGAGCAGGCTGAGAAACTCAAAAGCAAATTTAGCTCGGCAATTTCTCAGAAAGTGGGAGATCTTTCTTCTCTGGAAAACCTAACCAATGATTTTCAACAATGGTCTGGACAGCTCAAAGGGAATGATGATAGGTTAGAAAAACTGAAGGCCGGAATATAGTCTAAATAACGCCCTCAGCAGTCAAATTCCGCGTGGTAGACTACTGGAGGAATCATAAGATTCCGGCGTTAACATTCCTTGGGAATTAAGCCATTCGTTTGCCTCGCCTTCGGACTCAACATAGGAAACAAGAATATTCCTTGCGGCCGCCATATGACATGCCATTTTGCAGTCCGCTGCACTCTGTTCATTCAAATCCGTTAACGCGACCGCAAGGTTGGAAAATGAAAGGGTCGTAATAACGGATTGAAATGCTTGGATTGCTTCAAAACGTTCAATTGTCCCTTGAAGAGCCATGGTGACAAATATTCGATTTAATTTTTCTTTGCGACACTTATTGAGAATTTCCTGCCAAAACTGCAGCATATATTCCGGTTTTCTATTGCCGGAAACATAACATTTTAATATACGTTTTTCTACTCTAAATGATACTTCAATATTCATTTGGATCCTTGCCTAGTTGTCCGAGCGCTACCTCAAAAGAAAAATGTTTTTATCTGTTTGCTCAACACTATCCCGAATAGATCGACTAAACAGGGGGTTTGAAATCTAAAACGATGTTCTCTACATAGTTACTTAGATCGGCCAATAATTTTTGATCTTGCTCTGGCTGGTTTTTTAGAGATTCGATCATTCGGCAAAATTCTGGATAAACTAAGGTCGAGCCACTTTGGTCATTCAGTAGCAAAGATTTTCTAAGTGTTTCCCACCTTACTAATTCTGATGAGTTAAGAGTTTCAATGGCGTTTCGGGCTCGATATCGGAACAATAATTCTTCCAATCGATGATCGCTAAACTGATAGTTAGACTCGGCTAAAGTCTGCCAACTACTAGATCGAATATCATCCATTTTGTTTTTATCGGCACTGCTAAAAAAACCACCTGAATAGAGTGCATGATCCGGGTTGCTTGGTTGTTCAAATTTTTTACTGCTGTAAACCTCACTCAGTTTATCAGCAAATGGTTTAATAAATCCTTTAACTTGCTCAGCTCTTGCAAGGCATTCTGATATGTTAATCTGTAATCGCTTTTGACAACTTTGATTTAAAACACCAAGCGGCGCAACCGCTGGACATTTATTATAATGGACCTCCTTAATCGCCAGCCTTTGTATGCCTGCTGGGAGTTTATCTTGACGAGTAAAAATTCGTTGCTTTATTTGTTCTTGATTGAGCTGCTCAAGATCTTCAATCGAGCGAGTAAGATCGATGCAAATAACGCTGTTTTTATTGCTAGGATGGATTAACAACGGCATCATTATTCCAGTATATTGATGTTCGCTGCCGAGCATGGCTGAACAATGAACAAAGGGTTTGTGATTAAGCCAATCAATTTCTGTTTTAACCAGATGTTTATCTCTAAGCGATAACAGAAATTCATACAATTTCGGTTGTTTTTGCTTAACCAATTTTGCCATATTGATAGTAGCGTATACATCATTTAGTGCATCGTGGGCGTTCTCATGTTCAATACCATTCGCTTGACTCAATAATTCTAAACGAAAACTGACCACACCCTCTTCATTAGTTGGCCATTGGATCCCCTCAGGCCTTAATGCGTGAGTCATTCTTAACAGATCGATAATATCCCAACGTGAATTACCATTTTGCCATTCTCGTGCATAAGCATCGTAAAAATTGCGATAAAAACCATGCCGGATCACTTCATCGTCAAATCGAATGCTGTTATAACCCAAAGTACAAGTGTTAGGCTGAGATATTTGTAAATGTATTTCCCGGAAGAACTCTTTTTCGCTCACACCTTTTTGCATCGCAATTTGAGGTGTAATGCCGGTGATTAGACAGGCTTCAGGATGGGGAATAAAATCGTTGGATGGCTTGCAGTAAATGTTAACCGCATCATCTATGACATTAAAATCAAAATCGGTTCGAATACCAGCAAACTGGCTGGGTTTATCTTTACTCGGATTGGCACCGAAGGTTTCAAAGTCAAACCAGAAAAAGGTATTCATCTCAAGCCTTCATCGAACGCTCTTTCACCAGTGATAAAACAGCTGATAATACTATTTTCTACTTTGAAAGAAATTTTAGAAGTCATAATAATTTATTGTTGCAACGTTATATTAATTAATGTTTTATTTTTCTATTTTGCGGGACATTATTTAATCACAAATTCATCTATAGATGCTACTTAAATTATTCGTAGAAGCCAGTTAATACTCCCTATGAGTTGAATCGTTTTCATCAACTGCTACAAATAGCGACCTTTTGATCTTGCAGTTGCCAGATATTGTTCTTTTTGGTGTAGACAATATTTGCACTGTTGCAACCATAGTTAGATCCCCTGTTGCGCTTGTCTGGAATAATACACAAACCAATAGCATTTGATTTGGATTTGAACCAAAGTGTTTGGTAGTCAACAGGAATGGCAAATTTCTGTTTATTAATAAACATCGCTTTTTGAGATTGATCCATTTCAATTTTGCTCCAATTAGCCGTATTAAAAGCAGGGCAATGAAGTATTATTGAATCTTGTCCTGTAATTGTTTTGTGGTTTACACAACTGACTATAGATAATGATAAAACTAAAATTAAAATACGCATACAAATTTTATAACCTGACTTTGAGTTAGTTTAGGGAATTTACACAATTCTTTTATATTCACCTAATTTAAAAGATGTTTAGCGAATATTAATTTGTTATAAATTGTGTAACTAGTCTGCATAATTAAGAGAAGTTTCTTGGCAGTTGCTCCTGCATTGACCAAGAGGGCTAATACCCTGAAGGTGAAAACAATCACTCAATATTGACTGAATAGGTACAAAAATAGTGATCCATTGATAGTGATCGACAAGTTGACCAATCAATATTATTGAAAAAAGAGCTTTGTCCGCTTTTTAGGATGATTGCCCACTTCATTCATACTGTTCGACTCATATAAACGTCCATTAATCATTACCATGTACACTTGATCGGTTGCGTAAATATCTTGTAAAGGATTGCTCTCCAGTATCGCCAGATCGGCTAGTTTTCCAACTTCTATCGAGCCAATATATTGATCCATTCCGATATATTTAGCACCGTCCAGAGTGGCAGCCCGGATCACTTCTAGCGGCGTCATACCACCTTGGGCAAACATCCACATTTCCCAATGAGATCCTAAACCTTCTCGCTGCCCGTGTGCTCCTAACTGCACGCTCACACCAATGTCCTGAAGCTGTGCAGAAACACGGGCCGAATTAAAATGATTAAAGTCCTCAATGGGTGCCATTGATCGACGGATTGCTCGTGGATATAAAATTTCTTTTGGCACATAACGGCTTAACAGTGGGTGTTTCCATACATCCGTTTGTTGATACCAGTAGTTCTCTCCCCAAATACCGCCATAGGAAACAACCAATGTCGGTGTATAACCCGTTTCACTTTGTGACCAAAGTTGTTTTACATCATCATAAATTGCAGCTACAGGAATGGAATGTTCAATACCCGTATGACCATCGATTATCATCGTTAGGTTGTGTTGAAAAGTAGAACCACCTTCTGGAACCACCATCATTTGAGAAGCTCTAGCGGCTTCAAGCACCTGTTGTCGTTGATCTCGACGAGGCTGGTTGTAGCTTTTTACTGAAAATGCTCCTTGCTGTTTGAGTCTTTGTAAATGTTGGCTGGCATCATCCAGATTATTAATTTCAGCGGTTATGGATGCTTCTGCCCCATACAAAATTTTTCCGGTCGAAAAAATCCTAGGTGCCACGATAAGCCCTTTTCTAGCTAATTCAGCAGAGGCAAAAATTTCTCCTGTATCATTGGAAGGATCATGAATAGTGGTCACACCAAAAGCCAAAGAGGCCAAATTCATCCAATTTTGTTGTGGGATAATTTGACGACTGCCTTGACTGCCGTGCCAATGAACATCAATCAACCCGGGAATAATGGTTTTACCATTCAAAGCAATAATTTTGGCATTGTCAGGGACATCCAGCGTGCCTTTTTTTCCGATAGCTTTAATTCGATTGTCCTCAATTAATAAATCGCCTTCTTCAATGACTTGATCACCTTTCATACTGATGATTCTGGCACCTGATAAAAGGGTATTTCCGCGCGGTTTATCACTTTGTACACTGAAGCCAAGTGGGGTATCAACGATCGATAATTCTTTTTGTTTGGTGTTCCATTGTTCAATTGGAGGCAATTGAAGTTGATATAAATGGGCTCCCAATGACCAATTAAGTTGCCCGCTATCATGACTCCAAGATAAATGATTGCCTCCTTGTTCAGTGATTTTTAGCAACGGTAAATTAGTCGCTTTGGGTGAAAGTTCAATGGTTTTTGCGGCTTCCGTAAATGGCATGATATAAATTTGATATCGCTCTTTAAAACTTAAGTATTGGCCATTCGGTGAAAGATTAAATTCGCTTGCCCATTGGCTACTCGCATGAATGATTGGATCGAGGCCATCTAAATTAACACTGACTAATTGAGTTTTTTTATCCGCGTATCTTTTTAAGAAAATTCTTTCACCGGAAGATGCATAAAAGGGGCCGCTTCCGGTATCGGTAATTAGCCGAGGCTTTCCGCCTTTGGTACTCACCTGATAAATACCCGGATTGAGATCATAGTCCGGTGACAACAGTCTCCCTCGGGTTATTTTTTGGTAAACAACTTGTTTTCCATCCGGCGAGAAATGGGGTTCAATATATTTTCCGGGTTGTTTGGTCAAGGTATGGCTCCGGCCTCCGCTCGATCGAATTTTTTTCACCCCACCTTGTTGTTTATCATTCCAACTGGTGTATACAATCCATTTACCGTCCTTGGAATAAGCTGGATAAAAGGCCATTTCATCTTTTGATTTGGTTAACCGTTTTGCTTTTCCGTCAGGCAAATTTCGAGTGTAAATTTGACCTAGCGCTTGAAATAATACCTGTTTTCCATCAGCACGCACCTGCACCCAACGAAGCATCTTTGTCGTAAAAGTATCAGGTCCCGGGTTGACTTTAAAACGAACCGCTTTGCGCATTTCACGAGTGGTTTTTACATGAAAAGGGATCTCTTTGGCCACTTGAGTAACGCGATCTAAATTGTGCAGCTTACCCCCCGCCCAAAAAATTAAATTGTGGCTATCGGGTGTCCAGGAAATGCTAGGATAAACCCCATGGATTGCCCAAGTTTCCTGCATATCCCTGTCCAGATTTTTATAAATTGGTATTTCGATCCCAGTAGTTAAGTCTTTTAAAAATAGGCTGGATTGATTACGAATTCGTTTGATAAATGCTAGATATTTACCATCGGGAGAAGGGCTTGGTCTTACCGCACCACCCATGCCGGAAACTTCTTTGGTTATTTTTCCATTACTGCGATCGATTGAAAAAATTTCATAAATAGTCTGATTAGAATCTTTGTTGTATTCAAAGACGGCACCGGCCGTGGAATCTCGTGAAAAATAGACTTTCTTTCCGTCTGCTGAAAAACGGGGCTCACCAATATCTTTTTGATCATTGGGTCGTTTGTTTAATTGTAATCCGGAACCTCCCGCACGATGGTATAACCAAATTTCTCCAGCACCTAGTGAACGCCTTGAGGTAAAGTGCTTTTTTGCCGCAATATACTGTCCATCGGGACTCCAACTGGGACTGTTTAGTAAACGAAAAGACTCCTTAGTCACTTGGGTTTGATTGGATCCATCGACATCCATGATCCAGATATTATCGCCCCCCCCCTGATCAGAGGTAAATGCAATCTTTTTGCCATTGGGGCTAAAAGTCGCCTGCATTTCCCAAGCGATGGTATGGGTTAAAGCTTTCGCTTCACCGCCGCTGATCGGCATCCAATAAAGATCACCAAGCAAGTCAAATATAATCGTTTTACCATCGGGACTAACATCGACATTCATCCAAGTCCCTTGAGTAACATCAATGTCGGCAAAATACGCCTCTCCGGGAGGATGATTAACATCCCATTTTGGTTTTTCCTGCTTGTCAGCTGACTCATCTTTTTTTTCAGTGGCAATAACAGACGTTATTAGTGTTAGTAATAGTAATTTAACCAAACATTTCATATTAATATCTCAAAAAATAAGTCATTCGTTGAATAATGGCAAAAATAAAAAACGGTATCATAAGTGAGTATTTATAGGATTTTGCCTATACTGTGTTATCAATGGGCTTTTCAATTGACTCTTGGGCATTTTGTATGGTGCTTGTTTTTATACCCGCGCTACCTCAAAATACAGGTATATACTAGATCAATAGGTTATGAAATGCTAATTCAGCAGATTTAATGCAATTCAAATTATTTCACAGACCTTATTAAGGTTCATGATAGCGGGATCAATCATTTCCAGCTATCGTAGGAATACTAGACAGAGATTATTAATCTATGGAAAAAAACCTATTACCGGAATTCTTTCTCCCTGATTTTTGTCGGGTTCAGTCGGTTTTAATGGTCATACTGATTGGCGAATTATTGAGTGTTATTTTTACTTTACTCAATGTTCAGTCTAGCAGTGACCATTGGCAGGTATTTGGTTTCTATTCGATTTCGCTACAATGGATAAGCTTGAGTTCTGTTGCAGCCTTGTGCTTGCTGCGACCAACGCTTGCCAAACTGCAAGATTTTATTGCGGGTTTAATCAGCCTATTGATCATATTGGCTGCGACCTTTTTATATTGTTATATCACATTGGTTTTTTATTACGGTGTTTATTTTGACCTAACGGTTGCAGCACAGCTCCAATTTTTTATTAAAAATATGATCATTGCGGGTTTAATTGGCGCGGTAGTATTGCGTTATTTTTACCTGCAACAACAATATCGAAAGCAACTAGCGCTCGAATCTTCCGCTCGTTTAGAAGCATTACAAGCGAGAATTAGGCCACATTTTTTATTTAACAGCATGAATGTTATTGCAAGCTTAACCCGCATAGACGCCAAAAAAGCTGAAACCGCCATCGAAGATTTGAGCGATTTGATCCGCTCCACTCTGGATACTAACAGCGAATTGATACCGCTTAAAACAGAACTTGAAAATGGAAAAAAATATTTGTCGATTGAAAGCTTGCGCCTTGGTGATCGACTCAAAGTCGATTGGCAGGTAGAGGAAAGCTGTTTATCGGTAATGGTTCCACCGTTGTCAGTCCAACCACTCTTGGAAAATGCCGTTTATCATGGAATTCAAATGTTAGCGGAAGGAGGTGTCGTTCAAATCGTCATCAAACGACAAAATGGATTCTTAACTGTTCAGGTCAGCAATCCAAAATCAACCGACAGCCATCATCGTGGGCATGGCATTGCTCTCAACAATATTAGCCAAAGACTCGAAGTGATTTTCAAAGGTCACGCCAGTTTAAGTAGAGAAAACTTACCAACTGAATATAAAGTATCGATGATCATTCCAACTAAACTGGCAGTGTTAGAGTGACAGAAAAAAGTAATTAAAATATCATATAAAAAGGAATAACATGAAAATATTAGTGGTTGATGACGAGCCCCTGGCTCAACAAAGATTAAAACAATTATTGTCTGAATTCGAATTTGTTGAATCCGTTCGACTTGCAAATAATGGCTTGCAGGCTGTTTCGGCCTGTCAGAACGAAAAGCCAGATGTGGTATTAATGGATATTCGTATGCCCGGTATGGACGGGCTAGAAGCCGCGCAACACATCTCACAAATAACAGAACCGCCAGCGATTATTTTTACCACAGCCTATGATGAGTACGCATTAGACGCTTTTAATGTTAGCGCCGTAGCTTATCTTCTTAAACCCGTCAGAGAAAAAAACCTAAAAGAAGCTCTCGAAAAGGCCTGTAGTTTAAATCAAGCTCAAATTAATGCCGTTAAATCTCAACACACAGGTCGAACCAATATCACCGCCAAAATTAGTGGCAACATCAAACTTATCCCCGTCAAAGATATTGTATATTTTCAGGCAGAACTCAAGTATGTAACTGTTAAATACCGGGGCGGGGAAACCATCATTGAAGATACTTTAAAAGAATTACAAAACGAGTTTTCGAAAAGTTTTGTACGTATTCATCGAAATGCTATTATTGCCATAAAATTTATCACCGGAATTCATCGAGATAACGAAGGCCATTCCTATGTGGTACTCGGTGAGGAAGAAAAACGATTAGAAATTAGCCGACGGCATTTGTCTGATATTAAACGGTTGATTAATCAGTTGTGAAGAGTGTTCTGCCTCACAAAAAGCGATCAGTGCCGATCCCATTGCTCAGCAGGTGATTATTGAAAATATCGATGAGGTCAGGATTGCTGGTTACAAGTTTATAAGATTGTAAAAATTATGGGTGTTAGCTTTGGGCCCATTTTATTCAATACGATAACAGGGAACATACTCTCGGGTCGGTAAGGTCATTCTTTTTTCGGCAATAAAACTTTTGAGTAACTTATCTAATGATTGGCTGATTTGCTGGCTACCATGCAGAATAAATGGCCCCTTTTTTTCTACCGCGGCAACCCCATCAGGCTTTACGTTACCGGCGACAATACCGGAAAACGCCTTTCTTAAATTTAATGCAAGTTCGTGGACGGGCTGTTCTTTTGACAAATTAAGTTCTCCCATACTTTGATGAGTCGGTTCAAAGGGTAACTGCCAGGTTTCATCGATTTTTAAGCGCCAGTTAAAATGAAACGAATCGCTGTGATCAAGACGAAACTGGGTTAGTATTTTTACACTTTGTTTAACCTTTTGCGCCACTTTACAAGGATTATCAATGATAATTTGGTAATAGCCCGTTGCCTGTTCACCCAAAGTATCCCTAATAAATTGATCCATTTGTTCAAAATAGTGCTGACTTGATTGAGGCCCAGTTAATATTACCTGCAATGGGATCGATTGATTCTCTGGATGGAGTAAGATGCCGATCAAATAAAGAAGCTCTTCTGCCGTACCAACTCCGCCGGGAAAAATGACAATGGCATGTGCGAGTCGTACAAAAGCTTCTAACCTTTTTTCAATATCCGGCATAATCACCAAATGATTGACAATCGGATTGGGCGGCTCCGAAGCGATAATTCCTGGTTCCGTTATACCTAAATAGAGCGCGTCAAGATTACGATGTTTGGCATGAGAGATTGTCGCGCCTTTCATGGGGCCTTTCATAACACCGGGGCCGCAGCCAGTACAGATATCCAGCCCTCTGAGTCCAAATTCATAACCAACCTTTTTAGTGTATTTATATTCGACTTCCGGGATTGAATGGCCTCCCCAACAGATCACTAAATTGGGACGTCGACCGGGGATCACTGTTTCTGCGTTTCTGAGTATCCTAAAAATATAATCGGATATTTTTCGTCCTTCGGGCAAACCATGATTATTATTTGTTTGTAATAAACTTGGGCTATAAATAAGATCACGAACCACGGCAGACAAATGCTCTCTCATTCCGAGGATCATTTCGCCATCAACAAAAGCTTGGGTAGGCGGATTAATTAATTCAAATCGAATGCCACGCCTTTGCCAACTCAATTTAACATCAAAATCACGATATTTTTCCAATATCTCTTTGGCATTGTCCAATTCAGAGCCGCTATTGAGTACCGCCAAAACGCAACGTCTTATCAATTCATGCTTTTCGCCTTGCGATTGTTCGATTAGCCAACGCATTTCATTGATTGAAAGCAGTTCAAGTGAGCTTTCTGGACTGATACTGTAAACTGATTCAGAGATTTGGGGGGTCATACGATATAGATCCTAAAATAGAAGTGTGGTTAAAGGTTGAAATTTCTCTAATTTGATTATAGTCTATGTAACCAAGAAATACTTTTGTAGTCGAAAAAGGGAATTTAAATAATGTATAGTCGACCTAGCTTTAAAATGACTGAACAGCAATGCTTTAAATTTCTGGGTAGCCATTTTTTGGGTCAATTGATTACCAGCACAAACGGGTACATCATTCAAACCTATGTACCTTTTATTATTGATAAAGAAAATAGTTGCCTATATGGGCATATTGCGAAACAAAATAAACAAGTCGAAGCTTTAAATGCCGCAGATGATTTAATTGTGACTTTTTTAGGTGAAGATGCTTATATTTCACCAAGTTGGTATCAATCAACTGAACAAGTACCCACTTGGAACTATCAAGCAGTAGAGATAAAAGGAAAAGCCCAACTTCTTGACCAACAGGGGACGCTTTTTGTGGTTGATAGGCTTTCTCAAATACATGAATCTCAATTTACGGATCCTTGGTTGATTGGTAAGCTTTCAGAAAATAAAATCAATGCGATGTTAAAGGCTATTGTAGGGTTTCGCATTGAAATTACCGAAATAAAAGGACATTCTAAAATGAGTCAAAATAAAGATGTACAAGATATTCAAGGGGTGATCGACGGATTGCTGTCTCAGCAAGATAGTGCCAGCCATCGAGTAGCAGAAATCATGCAAAAGGGAAAAACGAATGAGTAATCATCACAAAATAAATTATGTAGAATTTCCTGCAAAAAATATGTATAAAACTAAAATATTTTTTGCAAAAGTATTTGATTGGACATTTCAAGACTATGGCCTAGAATATTGTGCGTTTTTTGGCGCAGGTATTGACGGCGGCTTTTATAAATCCGAGAAAAAAAGTTCAACAGATAATGGTAGTGCATTGATCGTTTTATATAGCGAACGTTTAGAAGAGACCCAAAAAGAAGTTGAAGAGGCTGGTGCTAAAATCATTAAGCCAATATTTGAGTTTCCCGGCGGAAAAAGATTTCATTTTGGCGATCCAAATGGTAATGAGTTTGCGGTTTGGTCGGATAAATAAACTAGCCTGACAAACAGGTTTTGTCAGTAATATTTTATCAAATAAGACTTATATAAAAAATGATAAAACGTCAAAGTAATTTAGTTAGTATTGATTGGCTAAATCAAAATATCGTTCATCCCGACATCGTGATCCTTGATGCCACGATGAAGAAACAGCCAAATGGTAAGAGCATTCCAGAGCCTTTGAACAAAATCTCCAGTGCTAAACCATTCAATTTTGATACGGAAATTTGCGACAAAACCACTGAATTACCCCATATGTTGTGCTCCGCCGATGAGTTCCAACTCGCAGCAAGAAATCTGGGCATCAACAATCAATCGATCATTATCATCTATGATGCTATGGGTATTTTTTCTGCTCCTCGTGCTTGGTGGATGTTTAAAGTGATGGGGCATAAAAATGTATTTGTTTTAAATGGTGGTTTACCTAAATGGGTCGAAGCTAACTATCCGATTGATACTGACTATTCTCAAATAAATACCAATGGAAATTTTTTTGCTAAGTTCAATTCGGCACAGGTTTTTTCTGGCCAACAGGTGTTAGATAATCTTAGCAATAACAAGTTACTAATATTGGATGCGCGCTCATATTCACGTTTTAACTCGCAAGAACCCGAACCTAGGCAAGAATTAAAAAAAGGGCACATTCCTAACTCAACTTGTTTACCATTTTCCGAACTGCTAATTAATGGCTGTTTTAGAAATAAAGAAGATTTAAGTGAGATCTTTAAAAAGGTAATAAGCCCAGATGCAAAACAGCTTATTTTTAGTTGTGGTTCTGGTGTAACGGCTTGTATTCTAGCTCTTGCCGCAGAAGAATGTGGCATTAAAAAGGGTATCGTTTATGATGGTAGTTGGAGTGAATGGGGAGCTAATGACCGTTTTCCAATAGAAATATAAACTTTATAAAAATGTAACGATTGAAAGAGTTAAGAAAAAATATATCTCGCTTTAAAAGTGCGTCCTTTTAATTTTCCATTAACAATTTTTCTGAGGGCCACATCTGCAATTTTTTGTTCAACAGCAACATAAGCTTTTAAATCAAAGATTTGAATTTTGCCGATTTGATTGCCACTGATATTACTTTTACCTGTTTGCTTGGATTTTGCAGTTAACGCACCAAGAATATCTCCCGGACGAACTTTTTGTTTTCGACCACCATCAATTTGTAGTGTGGCCATTGTGGGTTTTGCCATTTTTTTATCAAGAATTTTAGCATCGGGCAATGCTTCCATTTTGATAGAACGTTTCAGGTAATCTTCTAATTTTATAATTCGATGCACTTCATTTTCTGCAATAATAGTCAATGCAACACCTTGGCTACCAGCTCGACCGGTTCGACCAATCCGATGCACATGAACTTCTGGATCTCTTGAGATTTGATAGTTGATAACCGCGTCAAGACTTTCAATATCCAGACCACGAGCAGCGACATCGGTGGCCACCAATATGGATATGCTTTTGTTGGTAAACATAACCAAAGTACGATCACGATCTTTTTGCTCTAAATCTCCATGCAATGCCATACAACTATACCCGTATCCAGATAGTTCATCGGCGACCGATTGAGTTTCAATTTTTGTAGTACAAAATACCACACTGGATTCTGGCCGATATTTAGATAGCAATAATCGTAATGCCATCAAACGTTGGTCATTATTTGCTATCTGAAAGAAATGCTGATTTATACTGCTGTTGTCGTGGGTCGAACTAACTTTAACGGTTTCAGGGTTGTTCATAATGTTCTTGGTGATCGGTTTAATCTGATCGGGAAAAGTGGCGCTGAATAATAATGTTTGGCGTTTCTTGGGACATAACGAAAAGATCAAATCTAAAGCAGATTGGAAACCCATTTCCAACATTCTATCCGCCTCATCAAGCACCAAAGTATTAAGGTCATTCAAATTTAAGCGACCTCGATTAATATGATCTTCTATACGCCCGGGTGTACCAACGATGATATGTGCACCGTGCTCCAGTGAACCAATTTGAGGGCCGAGAGGCACACCGCCACAAAGAGTAAGTACTTTGATATTGTGAATTGAACGAGCTAATCTACGGATTTCTTTAGCGACTTGATCAGCGAGTTCTCGGGTGGGACATAATATCAAAGATTGAATTCGAAATCGTTTAACCTCAAGATTATGTAGCAGGCCTAAACCAAAAGCAGCTGTTTTACCTGATCCTGTTTTTCCCTGAGCGACAACATCTTTGCCCGCTAGAATGATTGGTAAACTCTTTGCCTGAATGGGGGTCATTTCAGTGTAACCTAGGCTGGAAAGATTAGTAATTAATGCGTTGCTGAGGGGTAATGTTGAAAATTTATGGGAATACACGATTTAATAACCTAGGTTGACTGGGCGGTCCATTTAATTGGTTGTCCATTATAACAGAGCCGATACGGCAAAGATCGCTAATATAAATCTGTTTTTTATTGTTTACATTGGAGCTAGGTTCTTTTGGGTTTCTGCTCGTGCTATCTCAAGAGGTTGGAAATCATATTTTGAGATAATCGGAGATATCAATAACGATTATTCTAGAATGATCGGTGTTTTTCTATTACACTCTGATTTTTTATGAGATCTAGGAGGATGAATAATGAGTAATTCTAATTCATTATATGAGCGGTTAGGTGGTGAAGCTTCGGTTGATGCGGCGGTTGACATTTTTTATCGTAAAATATTAAGTGAGATTCAATAGGTAATCGCTACCTAAACCATCTTTTGGGGTTGATTGGTTTACCTTGATGACGCAATTCAAAATAGAGTGCTGGCTGTTTTTGGCCACCACTTTGTCCTAAGGTGGCAATCGCTTCGTTGGCTTCCACCCAATCACCCACGTCTTTGTAGAGTGCCTGATTATAACCGTACAGGCTCATATAGCCTTTTCCATGATCAATGATTAGTAGCAATCCAAATCCTCTTAGCCAATCTGAATAAACCACCCGACCATGATGAATAGCATTAATATCCTTTCCTTCTTTTCCTGCAATTAGAACTCCGCTGCTTCGTTGCCCTTGATTAAGTGAACCGTAACGCTTAATTTGTTTACCTGTGGATGGCCAACGGAGTTTTCCTTTTATTTTTCTAAGGCCTTCCAAAGGTTGAGAAAAATCCATATGTTCGATGGTTTTTCTAACCGAATCAATTAACTGTTGTAATTCTTGCGCGTTGATTTCTAATTCGGTTAATTCGTCACTCTTGGTCGCTATTTCTTTACCAAGGGCATCCACTAGATTTTTACGTTTTTGTTTGAGTATTTTTAGTTGTTTGGTTTCATTCTCTTTTGAGCGACGCAATACCTCTAATTTGCGAATTTCTTGCTGAATAGCAACATCAATATTTTTCAGTTCGCTTAAAGTGGTTTGCAGTTGTTTAACCTGTTTACTGCGCGCTTTGTTCATATAATCGTAATAGACCAACATTCGGCCTAATTCATCGGGATCTTGCTGATTAAGCAACAACTTTAAATATTCCTGTTTGCCGTTTATGTAAGCTGAACGAAGTTGATCGGCGAGCGCCTTTTTTTGAATCTGTTTATCGGCTTCTAATGTTTTTTGTTTTTTTCGAAGGCTGCTTAGTTCTTTCTCTTTTTTGTTAAGCTGGCGAATCGTTGAACGCAATATTTTTGTGGTCGTTGCAATTTTTTTTTCAGAACTTCGAAGTTTCCTAAGTGCCGAAGATTGTTGTTTTCTTTTTTTCGACAGACTCGATTGAAGATTTTTGATTTTACTCTTTAGCTGCAGTAATTCTTGTTTGGCAGCTGCTTTTTCTTCTTCCGATTGGCCGGTGTTAGCCAAGATGGCCATTGAATAGAAGAACAAAAATATTAACGAGGCATATTGATTCAAATCTGATTTGTCATTGCGAGCATAATGCGGCAATCTCCGTTAGTAATAAACATGAGTCTATTCAATGATCTCCATCAACGGTTTGCCAGTCATTTCTTTGGGGATCGGCAGTCCGGCAATGGATAACAAACTGGGGGCAACATCAGATAAAACACCTTTATCCGTTGTGGCTTTTGCATTTCTACCAACGTAAATAAATGGCACCAGATAATTGGTATGTGCGGTATGCGGTTGGCCCGTTTGTTGATCCGTCATTTTCTCCGCATTACCATGGTCAGCGGTGATCATGGCTTCGCTTCCATTTTTCTGTAATGATTTAACGATTCTGGCCAAACAACGGTCTAGTGCTTCAATGGCGTGTACGGTGGCCTCAAAATTGCCGGTGTGTCCCACCATATCTGGATTGGCAAAGTTACAAATAATAAAGTCGTACTTTCCACCTTCAATTGCAGCAACCAATTTATCGGTTAACAGTGGTGCATTCATTTCGGGTTGTAAGTCGTAAGTGGCCACTTGTGGCGAAGGGATCAGTTCACGATCTTCACCCACAAATGGCTTTTCGATGCCACCACTAAAGAAAAAAGTCACATGAGCATATTTTTCAGTTTCGGCAATCCTCAGTTGGGTTTTACCTAGATCTTGCAAATGTTCACCTAAGACTTTTGGTAAATATACCGGCCCATAAGCACAGCTCGCTTTTATTGTATCGGCATACTGAGTGAGCATAACAAAATCAGCGAGATCGATTTTTGTACCCCTATCAAAACCATCAAACTCTTTATCGACAAATGCCCGGGTGATTTCGCGGGCCCGATCAGCACGATAGTTCATAAAAATAACGGAGTCACCGGTTGATATTTGAGCTTTATTTCCAATTAAAGTGGGTTTCACAAATTCATCATTTTCATCACGTAGATAAGAAGCATTTAACGCGTCCGTTGCATTGGGGTAATGATTATCAGTGATAGACTGAGTGAGCATTCGATAGGCTAATTCAACGCGATCCCAGCGTTGATCTCTATCCATAGCAAAATATCGACCAGTAATGCTGGCAATTCGCCCGGCACCTAATTGGTCAATTTGATCAATATATTGTTGTGCGCTTCTAGGAGGCGTATCCCGACCATCAAGAAAAGCGTGCAGATAAATTTCTTTAACACCCTTTTCCTTGGCTAATTGCATAACGGCTTTAATGTGGTCAATATGGCTATGCACCCCCCCATCCGAAAGCAGTCCCATAATATGCAGTGCTTTTTGATTATTTGCAGCTTTATTGATAGCAATGCCAATAATTTTATTTTGTTGAAATTCGCCATCTTTGATGGCTTTACTAATACGGCTAAAGTCCTGATAAACAACCCGACCTGAGCCTAAGTTAAGATGACCCACTTCGGAATTCCCCATCTGCTGGTCGGGTAGGCCGACATCGGTACCAGAGCCGGATATTAGGGTGTGAGGGTAGGTTTTCCACAACTTATCCCATGTGGGTGTATTGGCCGCCATAATAGCATTGGAGTCAGAAGATTCGCTGTATCCCCATCCATCAAGGATAATTAGTGCAGTGGTGCTTTTTTTCATCATCTATCAGTAGCTGTATTGAAAAACATGTTGGCTGAATTATACAGATTGAAGGATAACGGGTATATAGCTTAAAAAACATCAATCTAGAGCTTTTTTCTCTAAGGTGTCTAATTTGTGCATCACTCTTATTTTACAATTCGCTGTTGGGATGCCGGGTACTTTTTTAGTAATTCGCTTGGCCTGATAGGCCTATTTTCGAAGTTACCACCACAATTCGGACAAACGTGATTGAATTTAGATCCCACACAGTCTTTGCAAAAAGTACATTCGAAAGTGCATATTCTTGCATCAACAGAATCTGGAGGAAGATCTTTGTCGCAACATTCGCAATTGGGTCTGATTTCTAACATCGTGCTACCTAGGTTATTTGTGCCAAGTTAAAGTGTTTTTTCCCAAAATAGGGCATTGCCCATTTGTGAGTCTAATTCGTATCCAGAAAAACCGAATTTCTGGTAAGCCTTTTTTGCGACTTTATTTCCGTCAAGTACTTCCAACGTTATTTTGCAGCATTCTTTTTTTCTGGCAATCTCTTCAACTTTTTGGAGCATTTTTTGGCTAAGTCCCAGACCACGGAAATCCGGGATAACGACCACGTCGTGAATATAAAGAAGAGGTTTACACTTAAATGTTGAAAATCCAAAAAAACAGTTAATCAATCCGGCAGGTTGGTTACCTACATAACATAACAGACTGAAGGCATTGGGTAGTTTGGATAACTCAGCCGCCAAATTATTTTTTACTTCATTGCTAAGGGCCTTTCCGCCACCCATCGGATCAGAGGCGTAGCTATCTAGCAGATAACTTATATCGCTAGCTTGATGGCTATTGTGATAGTCGGCTCTAAAAATTTTAATTTCCATTTTTATATCCGTATTAGTTCTTGATTAGGTATTATACAAGATAACATTGATTGTATTAAATAACAGTTGGTTTAACCTAGAATAATGAGTTAAAGTCGTGGAAAGAGTGCTATCTTGCGGTGTGCATGACGTAGTGAAAAATGGTATGGTACCTTATCGGTAATGAGCCCCTTTTTCGCATAGTCAGGCGCATTGCGGGGTGGCGCTATTTCTCGCGCTTCAACTCATTATTTTAGGTTTAAACTATCAGCTAATCTAGCGGGACTATATTGGAATGAAACAAAAGAGATCAATATGAAACTATCAAAATTTAGATATTTTTTCATCACCATTTTATTACTGACAACAAATCATCTGCTTGCCGACAATGGTCAGCCGGATTTATGGCAGGTTAGTAAGAATGGCAATAAAAGCTATTTATTTGGCTCGATCCATCTCGGCTCAAATGATATGTATCCACTTTCTGACGCCATTTATCAAGCTTATTCGAATACTAACCATTTGGTGGTTGAAATCGATTTAAAGCCGAAAGATGAAGCAAAAATGGTCCCCCTAATTCAAAAGTACGCTTTTAATCCAACGGTTCCATTGGAAAAACGCTTAAGCCCAGAAGGGTTAACTTTGTATAAGAAAGCCTGCTTAAAAAAATCGCTTCCGTGTCAACAATTCTCTTCTTACCAGGCTTGGTTTTTAAGCGTGCAATTATCGTTAATGAGTATGCAAAAATTAGGATATCAGGATGAGTTAGGAATTGATAAACATTTCTTAAAAAAAGCTCATCAGGCTAATAAGAATGTGATCAGTCTTGAATCGGCTGAATCTCAATTTAAATTATTAGGCGGCTTTGATCAACAGCAGCAAGAATCAATGTTATTGCAAAGCTTACAAATGACAAAAGAAGACTTTGTTGGATTGTTTGACGCTTGGAAATCAGGTGATGACAATGCAATGAAAATAATGTTTCAAGCTGATTTTGAGCAACCTGGCGCAAAGGCAATGTATCAGGCAATATTTGATGATCGTAATATTAATATGACAAAGAAGATTTCTGAGAATATTAAGGCTAATAAGTCGCTATTTGTAGTGGTTGGTGCCGGACATATTATTGGTGAACAAGGGATCGTGGAATTGTTAAAGAAAGAGGGGTTTAAATTAGTGCAGATCCAGTAGTTGTATTAAAGGGCTGTATAGTTTGGGAAGCGGACCTTTGGTCCGCACCTATTTTTTGTTATTTTAAGGTCAAAAGCATTTTTGCGTTCTTTTGTTGCTCTTGACAAAAGAATGTCGCAGTCAGAGCGTAGCGCTGCGAAACGCTTTTAAAAAATGAAAGACGTTCATTCGAACGTCCACTATTCGAATCTTTCAGACGTTAGGTTTTATACAAAAAAAATCGCGAGCCAGAGTTAATGACTCGGCCGATTAAAACCAAGCACTTCAAAAGATTCATCTCTCAAATTATTGAGCAATAATTCTCCGCTTGAATCCACTCTAAACTCTCCATATCGTGCCTTTTCATACTCTGAGGCCGTTCCTTCTTCAAAAAAGAAAGCATGAGTTGCCAAACGAATTCTCGCATGTCGAACTCTAAACTGCATTTTGATTTGGCTGTCCGCCAACGGTTTATCATTATCAATTCGTGCAAATGTACCTACATCATTTTTGTCCAAATTGACGATAAAATAACCACTGGATTGGTTTTTTAATGGAGGCTCTTTTTCTTGTTTCTCTAAAACGCTTGACTCAATCGCAAATCTTAAACGCATATAATCACCTTGCATCAAAGAGCGCGGATCAATCGGGGCAAGTTCTAATAAAACAACCTGACCACGGTCGAGTATTTGTTCCTTTTTATAAATATTGAAATTAACTAGGACCAATATTAATACCATCGTGCCAAAAGCTATCCATTTAGTGCTGTCCATTTGATATTTAGTTTTAAAATTATCCAGCGACAAACGCTTTGCACCATTATAAACACTTAATAGATAAAAACCGATAAAAAAAACCAATCCAAATCCCATTAATATGATTGATTTTGTCAGTAAAGTTAGTCCTAAATTGTAGTAATACCAAGAGATAAATCCAAGCAGAGCAACTATTCCCAAGCTAACCAATAGTCGACGTTGTTTCATAAAACCAATTAAAAGTAATAATAATGCGCCGCTAGTACCGATAATAAAGTAGCCAAGAGCAATCACTAACACCCCACTGGCAACGACTAATAAACCAGCATGAGACTGGATCGCTATTTGATACTGTTTGCTAAGTTTTAGTATAATGTTGATAAAAATTGCTGAGATAAGAACCTCGCTAAACCAAAAAGAATACAGGTTAAGCCAATTAAGATGATTGGTTTGATACCACCAGGAAAACTCGTGGCCAAATAATAGTTGGCCATTAAATTGCAATATTGAAAGTGCCAGCCCATATCCTATTGGCTCCCAAAGCGCTTTGTATTTTTTCCAGTTAAGATCATTGAGCCAGACAATGGCAAACATTGTACTTGCCATCGCTACGCCAAGATTAAATATCCCCATTCGGCTAAAACCGGCAAATAATGCGAACATCGCAAACCAAGTCGTTAATGTTCGGCTGACAAAATCGGGAACTAAAAATACCAGAATGGTTTGATAGATAAACAGTATAAAAAAGTAATTCGGATCAAAGGAACGAGTGGTCTCATAAATACCCCAAGCAACCATTAGTTGGCCGCACAAGTTAAATACCAGACCGAGCTGGTGTAAAAATTCATTTTTATTGTCAGCTCGAAACAGACCATAGGCAATGGTATTACCAACCAGCCCGATCGCGATTAGGACAAAAGCGCTTTCTCGATCAAAAATCCAAGTGAATACCGTACCGAAAAAAGCTAGCAAAAAAAAGGCCGCAATCCATCCGGCAAATCCTTGCATTGCGCTAATATACCAAGGTGTTTCACTGGTTTGAGTTATTGGCATTTCGCCTTGTACTAGATTTGATTGTTTTAGTTTTGACCAAAGATGTTGATCAAACAAGGTACTTGGAGTATTCATTATTTCGCCTCCGTGTTTGCAGTGATTAATGCTTCTGGCTCAATAGTATTTGATACTTGAGCAAATTGTTTGGATAAATTCTTTAACCAAATACCCGCTAAAGTCGATAAGATAATAATGGTAAAACTGATCAATAAAAATCCACCGTCATCCATACTGGTATCGATGACTTCTAGTAGTAAACTGACTAGGATAATAATGACGCTCAGAGAACCCATCGACAAAATAAACAGGTCGCGAACCTTATATCGATAAATATAAAAAGCGCAAGTGATCCAAATGACATAAAAAATAAATCCTGCAAATTCAAATTTATATTCAAATATTGTCCAAATGGCTAAAAACGAAATTGCCGTTCCGGCGGCTGATGCTAATAGTTGATTAACGTAACGATTATCTTGTTTTTTTTGGTTGATAAAAGAGTGATATTCAAAAGCGCACAATAGTCCGGTATTGAGTATTGTAAAAATCCACAGCCTTATTTCCTCGGTCAGTAAAATGTCAAATATCCCATGAGAGACTTCCAGATAAAGTGACACGGCTAGGTTCACTAAGCCCACCCATAGTATCCACAAGCTACTGGTGTGGCCGATCATCGCCCAAGGCAGCATTAACAGAGCCCAAGTGGCAAATAGTTGCCAAGGATCTGCACCAGTTTGATAGGTTTGACCAACGAGTGCTAATAACGCACCGGTGAACAGGGACATACCCATTAAAGTCGCTGTGGTAAGCACTTTAGTGGGGGCAGTGCGAATATAGGTAATAGTCGCGAAAAGCATCATCGTTTCTACTAATGAAAATTTTGTAAAACGGCTGATATCCTGCCAATTGTAAGCAAAGAAAAAAATCATTCCACTGCAAATAGCGATTATTGCTGACCATAACAGTCCAAGTTTTAAATAATCAATCCACTCGCCTAGCTTTGGCTCAGCATCGGCGATTTGAATAATTTGACCAATATTGGCATTATCAATTTGACCCGACTCAGCCCACTGCAGAATTTGTTTTCTGTTGCTATGCATTATTGTTGTCCTTAAGGGTATTTGGCATAAGTTTGACAGTGTAAAGTAACCGAAGAGTAAAGCGATTAACTTGATCTAAGTATCAAATAGAGCGATATAATGGCGGCAGAATGATACTTTAGATTTACTATACACAACAAAGCTTTCACACAATCTAACAGAGGGTATTGCGCGTTTTAACTATTTTTACGAAATTTTTTATCTTATTGATTTTTCTATTTATTTTTTTGGTGTGAGTATTGTCATTATTTCATGTTGTTAAAATTTATATGACAATCAATTATTGACTAGATCCAAACAAAAAACAGAGACCGAAGGTGTTTGTTCCCGAAAAATGAATCTTTAGAATTATGACTATTTGATTCTTTGGATATAATTCCGTATATTTCAAATTCGACTTAAAAAATAGAGGCATAGGATAACATACTCTGTGGGCCTTAGAATCAACAGTTAAAACGTTGAGTAGGATAAATTATGGTGTTTACAACTGAACCTACTGGATATATAAAAACAGCAATGTCAGAACTTCAAGGTGCTTGGTCAAATTTGCTAGATGAAGTGATAGAAAATTTTGGATTTGAAGATTCTGATAAACTAGTTTTTCATATCCATGAAGGAATGAGTTGGGAATGTGTTAGAGATCTAGATAAAATGAAATCAACCTTATTGTTAATCCTAAATATTTCAGCACAAACAGATCTACCTGATGAAGTTAAATTTTGGTTAGGTGAAGTAAAAAATGATCTAGATTATGTGTTATCTGAAATTGCAGAAGGCAAGGTATTGTAAGTGATCTTAACAACCGACAGTGAATAATCCACTAATAGCAGGGCGGCAGGAATTTCTAAGCGGCCTGTGCAGAAAGCTGAAAAGTGAAACTGAAGTGGTTTCTGGTCATATTATTAATAACGTAACCTGACCCGTAATCACGGGTGTAGATCTGTCTCTGAGCATATAAATCAACCACTTAAATCTAGGGTCTGTTGATCTTTCATATTTCATCACTGTTGCGGCTAAAATATCACCAATTTAGGCGCGACGAGTGTAGTTTGGTTATTCCAAATGAGTGAGGAGCAACAACAAGTGGCGATATTTTAACCACCACCCGAAGGGCCGGGTGCTTTTTTCACCTAACTTCGTTATCAGTCGCTCATTTAGAATCGCTAAACAGCGCTTCTTCTGCCTCGTTAGGCACAAAAAGCACCTCGGCAGTGTTGAAATATGAAAGATCAACAGACCCTAGTTCTATAGATTGTTTTGAGTAAACCTATAGCTTTTAGATGGCCTATTGACGATATCCGATAATTTAAAATAAATTGCGATCGATGATAGAAGTACAAAACACGTTGAAATGATCAGTATGACAGTTACACCCGTAATCACTTACCTATCTTCAATTTATGAAGCCCATATTCTACCAATCAATTTCTTTTCTAATACAAGTCTGCTGTTGTTTGCTTAATGACATTGCCCCCACCACCTCTATCTTTTTTATTCGGACAGCTCCACTTAGTATCTCTCCATTTATTGTATACCTCCAAGGTTCTAAGATAGGGAATGCTCAATAGCGTATTATTTTCTCTATTAATTTCATATGGCTGGTCTGCTGCAATATCATATAGATCACCAATTGAAATCCAGGTAGATCGATCATCGATATTGACATACAGTAAAATTTTACTAGGTGTAGGACCATGACTAACATAAAAAATAGTAGGCCCCAAAAGTTTTAATTCGGTTCCAACTTTGTATCTTACTGGCGTTCGTGCACTAATTCCTACATTATTATGCATTACTGTTGTAAAACTATTTTCCCAATTATTATGGTCAACAATGGCTATAATTTCGGGCTTTTCTAGTGTCCCAAGATTGGCATAGCGCATATAGTTTTTATCTATCGTATAAATAAGCGATGGTACACAACTTTTATCGAAATCAACCTCAACCGAACACCCAGTACAAAGCAAGACCAAAAGGCCTATCATTTATGGGGTCACGTCTTTCTATGCTCTTCATATCTTTTTAGCCAGCGACTAACGGTACTATAATGATGTCCCAAGTAATCACCAATCTCCCGCTGAAACAAATTCACTGTATTTTTTAATCGCTCTTTTTTTCTGGCGACCAAACTGACTCAAAGTCCAATAAATATTGAGCCACTCCCCTGTTTTGTAATAACCAACCGTCGCTCGATAACGGCTCCATGGGTAATCAATGAATTGCTTGACCATTTTCGCTCGAATAGGGTTAAGAACCACATACCGACATAGTTCAAGTCAATAACCGTCTTTGTCCACTAATATCCCTTTAAAACGGCCTTGAAATAAATGACCATATCGCTTTTCTTTACGTGTGTTGTTAAACCATTGGGTATATACACCATTAAGATGCCTCATCCCTTTCGATAGGCTGCTCTAGAACAGAAAGAAAGTGATATCGATCAGCTTTAGTCTCAAATATCACCTGTTGCGCGTTTCCGCGAGAAGTAATGTGGTATATCGCACCGGGATATTCTATTCGAATTTGTCTGGCTATAAGGTACAGTATCACAAATAAATTGATAGAGCAAAGAAAGACATGTCCCCATAAATTTCCATAAATTTTTGTCCCCATAAATTTCACTATATCCAAAACCAAAAAATGCGTCTGAGGAAGGTCAGTATTATGCTGTTGATATTACATTACCTATTGGAACTCCTCTAGTCGCTTCGAAAGAAGGAGTCGTCGCAAGCCTTGAGGAAAGATATATAGATGGCGATCTCCAACCGGGACATGAGAATTACATAATTATTAGACATGATAACGGGACTCTTAGTCGCTATTTTCACCTAACAAAAGACGGTGCGTTATTTGATGTAGGTGATAGAGTTTTACAGTCACAAGTCGTAGCGCTAAGTGGCAATACGGGAAACTCAACTGGTCCGCATTTACACTTTGATATAACAAATAAAGCCTGTGATCCTGATTCAGATATTAGAGGCGAATTAAGGGCATGTAAGACTTTGCCTATGACATTTATTAATACGCAACCTCATACGTGTGGTTTGGAGGATGGAAAATATTACACTTCTCTAGCCATTGTTTCAGCTATTTAACCAGCAAATGTTGGCGACGTAAAAACACACGCGCCAAATTAGAGCGTTAAATCGCTACAAAAATTAATAGTATCGCAAACTGAAAACACAAGGGAATTGAAAAGCGCCGGAGGTTAATTGAAGCATTCTCTCCCGAAAAATCGGTTTTCATTTCCAAGAAAAACATTTAGTATTAAGTTAAGTTGGTTTTGTGGCAACCTGTTAGCCCGAAGCAAACTAACACAATTAAACCCAATAGCGTACGGTAGCCTGCCCGCTATTTTAACCAGGCCCGGTTAGCGAAAACTAGCTCGCTACGCGAGCCATTTTCGCCAACGGGCAACGTTAAATCGCTACAAAATTTAGATCATTGGAAATATTTAGCACAGTACAAAACTGAAATAAACAAGTATTAATGCCATTCTGAAAATTGGTAATTTAACTTAAATAACTTTAGTGTGTACCAGATTAAAAATGCAAATAAAGGAAGTTTTGAATGAAGGTACTAGTATTTTTAGCAAGTGGAGCCATCTTATTTTTCGCTGGATATTGGTTTGGTTTAAGTGGTGATGAACAATCTATAGTTATGAACGATGAACTAGTAAGTAAAAACTCAATCATAGACAAAATAGCATCAGAAGAATTAAATAGTGTGCAAGAATCAAATGCGGCAAGAGTTGAAAAAATAGAAGATCTTCAACGCATCATTAAAAAACTAAAAGAAGAGCTAAACAAAGCCAAAAAAAACCTTAGAAAAAAGGGATTACAAGTTGAAAATTTCTTAAATGAAGCGGATCGCTCTCAAGTTGATATCAAGAAACAAAGCACATCAGAAGAAAAGCATACTGATAAAATTACGAAAGCAGCAGCAGAGTTAGCTTTACCAAAACCATTTTCAAATTTCTTTGTTGATGCTACTGGACGGCGGGCAGAGGAGTTTAATCGATTCCAAAATGAGACTCAAGATTACGACTGGGCCTATCTAATGGAAATTCAAATCAAAGACTTTATGACGATTCACTATGAAGCCGGAAACATTGATGTGCAGTCTGTAAAATGTAAAACCACCACGTGTGAAATCACTGGATTTGAATCAGAAGAGCAAAAAGCACAAATCATCTTGCGTGATATGAGAGAGCAGGATTGGTGGGAATTTAGAAACACCAGCTCTTCATCAAGCCAGTCAACAGAATTCGGTCAATATTTTTATGTATCGCTTTCGAAGTGAGCCAAAAGCACATGGTACATCGAAATACAATAGATTTTAACCATTACCGGCAATCGAAGCCAAACTGCCGGCTCGATTGCGGTTGGCGTTAAATCGCTACAAAAATTAAGAGTGTTGTAAACTTAAAGTGCACGGTAATGAAAAACGCCGGAGGTTGATCGAAGCCTTCTCTCCCGAAAAATCGGTTTCACTTCAAAAGAAAAACGTTTATTATTGAGTTAAGTTAGTTCCATGCTAAATTGAAAGTCCGAGGTAAACTAACACAGATAAGCCAAATAGCGTGCGGTAGCCTGTCCGCTATTTTAACTAGGCCCGGTTAGCGAAAACTAGCTCGCTACGCGAGCCATTTTCACCAACGGGCAACGTTAGTTGCCTTCCAGGAAAATAGAGTATCGTAAATTAATGAAAAAAATATTAGTAATGGTAGTTAGCTTAGTTTCGCTTATTGGTTGTGATCGGGTTACGAAAATGCAAGCAGTTGAGAGTCTTAAAGGTAATGACCCATTATCCTATTTTGGCGGTTTTTTCCAACTTACTTACCATGAGAATAGCGGTGCAATGCTAAGTTTAGGATCTAATC
>Ga0256845_1000752_pt1 | contig 28430 bp, 38 predicted proteins | sample RiftiametaG_FD_189101 | JGI IMG/M metagenome (GOLD analysis project Ga0256845, IMG submission 189101) | Tube worm associated microbial communities from hydrothermal vent at the East Pacific Rise, Pacific Ocean - Riftia | ecosystem: Host-associated > Annelida > Integument > Unclassified ...
TTTCAACGCAAAAATAAAAGCTTTTAGAGCGCAGTTTAGAGGGGTCAGAGACATTCCTTTTTTCTTGTATAGGCTAACCAAAATTTATGCTTAATTTTCACTAGTCCCCAAGTTTTATACTTGATCCGAAAAGACACTGGAAATAGCTCAGTATAAACAAAAAAAGCGACTCCGTTTCCGAAGTCGCTTTTTTTAATATATGGTTTTTCCGTCTTTATTTTTAAAACGGTATTCTAAATATGTATACGCATCTCTAGGTTGTATTTTAATCCATTTTTTATGTTCCATAAACCATTTGGAACGTATAGATGGGAAACCTTGAGTTATGTAGGCCGCAATAAATGGATGTATATTTAATGTAATTCCATTTTTTTTGGCGGGTCCTTTCAACAGTTTTTCCAAATCAGAAGTTATTTTATCAATTAAAACAATAGGGGCTTCTACTTCACCACCACTTCCGTTGGGGTTTGCCTCACTTGTTTTAATGTTCATTTCTGGTCTTACCCGTTGTCTTGTAATTTGTATTAGACCAAACTTGCTTGGAGGTAATATTTTATGTTTGGCTCTATCGTCTTTCATTTCATCCCTAAGATGGTCAAAAAGTCTTCTTCTATGGTCTGGCTTGGTCATATCAATAAAATCAACTACAATGATACCTCCCATATCACGTAACCGTAGTTGTCTTGCAATTTCTGAAGCTGCTAGTAGATTTACTTCTAATGCCGTATCCTCTTGGTTTTTAGCCTTGTTGGATCGGTTACCACTATTTACATCCACTACATGTAAAGCTTCAGTATGCTCTATAATCAAATATGCCCCTTTACTCATGGAAGCAGTTCTTCCAAAAGAGGTCTTAATTTGCCTTTCTATCCCAAATTTTTCAAAAATGGGGACAGTAGAATTATACAATTTTACAATAGATTCTTTTCCGGGCGCAATTTCTTGCACATAGTCTTTAATCTGGTCATAAAGCGTTTCGTCATCCACATGAATACCGGTAAAGGAGTCATTAAAAACATCTCTTAATATAGAAGATGCTCTATTGAGCTCTACCATAGCTTTATATGGATGGGGTGCTTTATACAATTTCTTACACATTGTTGACCATTTGGCCAACAAGTTTTGTAGATCTTTGTCCAGTTCTGCTACTTTTTTGCCTTCTGCAACTGTTCTAATAATAATACCAAATCCTTTGGGTTTAATGCTTTTTACAAGCCTTTTTAACCTATTTTTTTCTTCATTGGACTCAATTTTTTGAGAAACTGAGACACGTTCAGAAAATGGAACCATAACTATGTATCGTCCTGCTATAGATAGCTCAGAACTAATACGTGGTCCTTTGGTGGATATGGGTTCTTTAACAATTTGCACCAATAAAGATTGATTGGCTTTGATAGCATCTGTTATGCTACCATTTTTATCAATATCTTTTTCAAATGGAAAGTTTTTAAGGGAATAATCTCTTAATTTCCCTGTGCTCACATTTTTTACAAATTTTAACATTGAAGATAATTGTGGTCCTAGATCATGGTAATGCAAAAAAGCATCTTTCTCATAACCTACATTTACAAATGCCGCATTAAGACCCGTTACGGGCTTTCTAATTTTGGCAAGAAAAATATCACCAACTGAAAAGTCGTTGTTATCTTCTTCTTTATGCAATTCTGTGAGTTTTCCATCCTTTAATAAAGCAAAATCGACGGCATCGGAACTAGATCTTACGATTAATTCTCTATTCACCTGAATCAATTTTTATTTATCTAATCAACGGCATTGTGCCTTTGTTTGGATAAATAGATTAAACAATAGTCAGTACAGGTTGTATAAACCTGCTGAAATCCTCTAGGGATTCCTATGTCAATGAACGTATAAAAAGAAAAAGTAGTTATTAACTACTTTTTCTTGTGACGGTTAGCTCTCCTCCGCTTTTTGCGTTTATGGGTAGCTACCTTATGTCTCTTTCTTTTTTTACCACTCGGCATAAATGTTCCTTTTAATTATTATTTTACTTGTACGTTGCTTTTAACACCTTCTACAAAAACCTTTGCAGGTTTAAATGCAGGAATGTTGTGCGCAGGTATTTTTATGGTAGTATTTTTAGAAATATTCCTACCTGTTTTTTCAGCTCTTGTTTTGACAATAAAACTACCAAAACCTCTTAAATAAACATTGTCACCACTTTCTAAAGAGGATTTAACTTCCTCCATAAAAGATTCCACAGTTGCTTGTACATCTCCTTTTTCAATTCCCAGTTTTTCTGAGATTTTCGTTACAATATCAGCTTTCGTCATTTTAAAAAATAAATTTTCTATATGTTTTTTTAGGGTTGCAAATATATAAATTTAATTCAATCTTTATATCCTAAAGAACTAATTTTAAGTATTTAAACAGTTACTTTTATCCATTATTGTTTTATTGATGTCTTTTTCTCAAAAAATTCTACTTTGGTACGCTAATAACAAGAGAAATCTCCCTTGGAGAAACACCCGAGATCCGTACAAAATATGGCTTTCAGAAATTATGCTTCAACAGACTCGTGTTGCACAGGGCACGCCTTATTACCATGCGTTTGTCAAGAATTTTCATAACGTTGATGATTTGGCAAATGCAAGTGAGGAAAAGGTATTGAAATTATGGCAGGGATTGGGGTATTATTCCAGAGCAAGGAATTTACATGCAACTGCCAAGACAATTTCTCGAGAGCAAAATGGACAATTCCCCAAAACATATAAAGAACTCATAAAATTAAAAGGAGTTGGTGATTATACCGCCAGTGCCATAGCCTCTTTTTGTTTTGATGAACCAGAGCCTGTTCTGGATGGGAATGTCTTTAGGGTTTTGGCAAGGTATTACGGAGTTGAGATTCCTATAAACAGTCCCAAGGGTGGTAAATACTTTAAGGAATTGGCCACAGAGATAATGAATGTAGAGAATATTAGGGATTACAATCAAGGAATAATGGAATTTGGTTCCATACAATGTGCTCCTAGAAATCCAGATTGCACTAATTGTCCTTTAAATGACGGATGCATTGCTTTAAAAGAACGTAAAGTTGACCAACTACCAGTTAAACTTAAAAAAATCAAAATCAAGAACAGATATTTTAACTATTTGGTCCCTATAGCGATTGGGATGGATGGGCAACATACAATAGAACTTAGAAAACGCTTGGGAAAAGGAATTTGGCAAAATTTATTTGAGTTTCCTTTGTTGGAAACCAATAGTGAAATTGATATTGAGGAAATAAAAAAAGAAATGACAACTGTAATAGATATAATAGGTATGCCAGATGTATACTTATATAATGATAAACCTATTATTCATAAATTATCTCATCAGCATTTGCACACCAAATTTTGGATAGTAAAAACAGAAGAAGAGGTTGAAAAAGGCATTAAATTTTCTGAATTGGAAAAGTATCCTGTACCAGTTTTAATAGCTGATTTTATAAAAGCATTTAAAATTTAGTATTTTTGATTTAAGATAAAAGTTATGAGTGGAACATTGAATAAAGTGATGCTAATTGGGCATTTAGGTGATGAGGTAAAAATACATTATTTTGAAGGAGGTAACTGTATTGCCCGTTTTCCATTGGCAACCAATGAAAGCTATACAAATAGACAAACAGGAGAGAAAGTAACCAATACTGATTGGCACAATATAGTAGTGCGCAACAAAGCGGCTGAAATATGTGAAAAATACCTTAGTAAAGGAGATAAAATCTATGTTGAAGGCAGGCTAAAGAACAGACAATGGCAAGGAGAGGATGGCAATACGCGTTATACTACAGAAGTACACGTACAAGAATTTACATTCTTATCCACTAAAAAGGAAGCAATGGCCAATGCCAGTGCACAACCAGTACAGCAAAGTCAGCAACCACAGCCTACAGTAGCTGAACCAAAGGAGCAGTCACAACCTGTTAATGAGCCAGAACAGGATGATGATTTGCCATTTTAGACAAATAAATTAAATTTTAACTATTGGATCCAGACCCCCTTAGTTTACTACTATATATTTCTATTTTTGATAGTGCTGTTGCATTAAAAACAATCATTTTAATAGTTCTTTTAGTGTGCTCCGCCTTAATTTCTGGTGCAGAAGTCGCTTTTTTTGGCCTTTCGGTTACTGATATTAATAAACTGGAAGAAGAGAAAAGAGGAACAGGGAAAATAGTGGTCAAACTTTTAGAGAAACCAAAAAAATTACTTGCCACTATATTGATAGCCAATAACACTATTAATATTGGCATGGTTCTGTTGTTCAGTTCTTTGGGGGATGTATTGTTTGTAGACATCGATCATCAATTTTTTGGGGTTATATCTGCTAGGTTCTTGTTGGAAGTTGTAGTAATCACTTTTTTGATTTTAATGTTTGGGGAAATTTTACCAAAAATTTATGCGAATAGGAACAGGGTCAGTTTTTCAAAATTTATGGCATATCCCTTAAAATTTATGAATTTTGTTTTTTCACCTCTTAGTTTACCCATGCAGTCCGCTACACTTTTTTTGCATGATAAATTAGGAAAACAGAAATCTAACTTAAGCGTAAATCATTTGTCCCAGGCATTGGAACTTACTGATGAAGGTGATACGACAAAAGAAGAACAGAAAATTTTACAGGGCATTGTTTCTTTTGGAAATACAGATACCAAACAGGTAATGCGCCCTAGAATAGATATTTTTGCGCTGAATGAGAATATAAAGTTCTCTGAAGTGCTCCGAGAAATAAAAAATAACGGATATTCCAGAATACCCGTCTTTTCAGAGAATATGGACAATGTATTGGGAGTGCTTTATGTAAAGGATGTCTTGCCCTATATTGACCGTAAAACCTTTAATTGGTTGTCCTTAATCAGAGAGCCCTATTTTGTGCCTGAAAATAAGAAATTAGATGATTTGTTGTTGGAGTTTCAGGAAAAGAAGAACCACTTAGCCGTTGTAGTAGATGAATATGGTGGCACCTCAGGGATTGTTACTTTAGAAGATATTATTGAAGAAATTGTTGGGGATATAAGTGATGAGTTTGATGATGTGGATTTAATATTCTCAAAGTTGGATGAACATAATTATATTTTTGAAGGAAAAACAACCCTAAAGGATTTCTATAGAGTGGTTAAGATTGATGACGAGGAAGATTTTGAAGAACAAAAAGGAGAATCTGAAACCATTGCTGGTTTTGTTCTTGAAATAGCTGGAAATTTTCCAAAAAGAGGGGAAACAATAAAGTTTAAGGAATATCAGTTTATTATAGAAAGCTTGGACAAAAAAAGATTAAAGCAAATAAAATTCACTCTTCCAAATGAATAACAAATATTTTTTCTTTTGGCTTTTTATAGTCACTTTAATTGGTTGTAAGGATGATATATTGCCCAAACCCAAAGCTATGCTTAGGTTGGATTATGCCAATGGAGTAGCCAAAGAATTAGAAATTGACTGTCATTATAGTTTTGATTACAATCAAATAGCAACGATGAAAGCCAGCAATAATTGTTCTTTAACGTTGGGTTACCCAATGATGAAGGGCTCTATTTTTATCACTTACAAGAAAGTAAATGGCAATCTGAATACGTTACTATCTGATGCTCAAAAACTATCTTATGAGCATGCAATAAAAGCAGATAAAATCCTTCCGTATCCTTTTGCCAATGAAGAGGGTAAAGTCTATGGTATGTTTTATGAAATAGAGGGTGATGCCGCCTCACAAGCACAATTTTATGTTACAGATAGTATAAACCATTTTGTAACAGGCTCTTTGTATTTTTCTACTAAACCAAATTATGATTCTATTTTTCCAGCGGCAGTATATCTTCAAAAAGATGTCCGTAGAATTATGGAAACGTTTAGGTGGAAAGAATAATTATTGTTCTTTTTTCAATAAAGCTTCAGCTTGTTCAATACTGGTCTTAATTTGTTCTTGAAGAGCATTTACCTTTTCTTCTTCTTCATTAAGCCATTGTTGTTTTTCGGCCGTAAGTTCTTTACCATTAAGAATTTCATCAGAGTCAAATCTATTGCCAAAACCTTGCATCCAATCCATCATGGTTTTGTGGGCAGCTTGCAAATCCCTTTTTGCAGTTTCATATTTCAACCCTGTTTCGGTGCTATCTACCTTGTCGTTCAATTCTCCTACCAACTTACCTATAATTGACATTTTCGGCATTACTTCATCATGAACGGCCATCACTTGTTGCATTTGGGTTGGGCCTTCTACTTGTTTTTTTTCTTCTTTACAGGAAAGAAGAAAAATTGAACATAAAATAGGGATTATTAAAAATTGTTTTCTCATGGGTGCTTATTCTTTAATAGTTATGTTTTCAACGTTGTAGATATATTCTTTTACTTTGGTTTCTTTAATGACACTTACAATGTCATCAATGGATACAGATTTGCTATCAAATAAAATCACAGCAAATGCCTTTTCATAGCTGATTAAGGCCTTTTGTACACCCTGTAAACCCATGATGTTTTCTTGAAGGACATCAGCGCAACCTTCTTGGCAAGCCATTCCTGTTATGGTGAACTCAGCGGTAATCAATTTGTTTTCTACGAGAGTTTCTTTCTCCATTTTTACATCTTGTCCTTTTATATCATTGCCACAAAAACAGGAAATAATCAAAATCAAAAAAAGTAATTGGATATTTTTCATTTTAGAATGTTTTTTATAGTTGTTCAAAAGTACTTATTATAGTTTTTTTATAGCCAAAAACCATGTTATCTTTTATTATTCAGCATGTTTATGATGCTAATTTAAGAGGGGATAAAAATATAAATTGTGTATATAATGGCTCTAGAAAAAAGCACTTAACTTATTTTTAACATTCAATATATTCTTTTTAATTAAAAAACTCTTGTTAAGTCTATCAATTAGTCGTTTTTTTGAGCAAATGACTTGTGGAATACCGAATTAGCAGTATATTTGCACCCGCCTATTGAAAAAAATGGGTTAATTATATTAAATAAAAAAATATACACATTATGTATGCAATCGTAGAGATAGCAGGGCAGCAGTTTAAAGTTGCAAAAGACCAAAAAGTGTATGTTCACCGTTTAAAAGAAGACGAAGGAAAGAAAGTATCTTTTAACAACGTTCTTCTTATTGAGGATGGTAAGAGCATTACAATTGGCGCCCCAGCTATAGACGGAGCCGCTGTTGAGGCAAAAGTCGTTAAACACCTTAAGGGTGACAAAGTAATTGTCTTTAAAAAGAAAAGACGTAAGGGTTACAAAAAGAAAAATGGTCATCGTCAGTATTTAACTGAGTTGGTTATTGAAGGTATTATAGCTAAAGGAGCAAAGAAAGCAGCTCCAAAAGCGGAAGCAAAGAAAGAGACGCCAAAAGCTAAGGCAGTTGCAGCTCCAAAAGCAGTAGCAGCTAAGAAAGAGGCCGCTCCTACAAAAGAAGCTCCAAAAGCAACTGAGGATTTAAGTAAAAAAACGGTTGCTGAATTAAAGGAGTTGGCAAAAGCTAAAGGTGTTGAAGGATTATCTTCAATGAAAAAAGCAGATATTATTGCTGCTTTAAGTAAATAAGAAAAACGAATAAAAACAATATATCATGGCACATAAAAAAGGTGTTGGTAGTTCCAAAAACGGTAGAGAGTCAGAATCAAAACGCTTAGGTGTTAAGATATTTGGAGGACAAGCTGCAATTGCTGGAAATATCATCGTAAGACAACGTGGTACAAAGCATAATCCAGGTAATAATGTTTATGCAGGGAAAGACCATACTTTACATGCTAGAGTAGATGGTCTTGTAAAGTTCACTAAGAAAGCTGGTGGGAAATCTTTTGTTTCCATTGAGCCTTTTGAAGCTTAGACTTTATAAATTACCATTTATAATATAGAGAAACCCTTTCTGGAAACAGAGAGGGTTTTTTAATTCCAGTATGTAAAGGAAGAAATTTAAAAGGCTAAATAAAAACCTAGAGTAATTTGTCTGCCACTTCTTGCCAAGTGCTTACCCGTTCAAAACCATTGGTATTAATATTGTGACCAGAAGTATATAGAAGGGAACGTCCATCAAAATGCTTAAGGTTGTAACTTCGGTCATCAATTAGTATATCACCTTTTAGGATATGTTTGTCGCCACATAGAATACGTTTTTTCCAATCTATAAATGGAAAATGTTCATCTAACCATTCACTTTTTTCCAATAATGAATTTGGAAATTGCATGGCGGCCGATGCAATATATAGCTCATATTTTTGCGACAATTCCTTTAAAACCCTTTGGCTGTCCTTTATGGGTTTAAGATTTCTAAAAAAGCCAATGGTATTGGCGTGGCTTCTAACACTTGCCTGCCTGTTTTCTGGCACAGCTTTCCATACTTCATTTCCCCAGCAATCTTCCAAGGTTAAATTTTCTTGAAATTCATTGTTGTATATTTCTATATGTGCATAATAGGTATCGGCAATTACCTCATCCATATCAATAAATAGGCTCATAGTCTAAAATTTTCATTAAGTTCTAAAAAAATAAGATGATTGTGAAGTAGTTTATAAAAGTTATTTTTTCATTTGCCTTACTACGAAATTTGAAAGCCATTGTTCTTACTGTTAAAACTGATTTTATTTTCTATTTTTAATGTTTATTAATTAATGTATGGTCATGAAAAAAATAATAATACTGCTTGTTGTAATCCTATGTTTATCATATACTAAAGAAAGAACATATCTAATAGGGCAAATACAAACCCCTAAAGGAGAGGTTTTAGTGTGGTTATATAACGAGACGCCAAAACATAAAGCAAGTTTTATAGCATTGGCAAATGCAGGCTATTGGGATTCTTTGACTTTTAATCGCGTTATTCCAAATTTTGTAGCCCAAGGTGGGTGTCCAGATACCCCTGAAGGTTTTAACGACCCTGAATATCTTTTGGAACCTGAGTTTGATAAGGCTCTTTTGCATGAATATGGTGCTTTGGGTGCGGGTAGAGATAATAATCCCGATAAACTTTCTGCACGTTGTCAGTTTTATATTGTGCAGAATAAAGAGGGTTTACATCGTTTAGATGGTGATTATACAATATTTGGAAAAGTCATTAAGGGCATGGATATTATAGATAGGATAGTAAATGTAGAAAGAGATTCTACAGATGCACCTTTAACACCAATTACTTTAGATGTAAATATGATTTCTATAAAGGAAACCGATTTGCAGAAACTGTATCCTGAGTATGATTGATTTTTAAGTAGGAGGCAAATCAAAAATTAAAACAACAAAAAACCCTCACATTACTATAAGGGTTAAATTGTAATGAGATGCTGAAACAAGTTCAGCAGGACTCTAGTACCTATAATATTCAGGTTTGTACGGTCCTTTTACGGTTACACCAATATATTCTGCTTGGTCTTCACGCAACTCAGTAAGCTCAACGCCAATCTTGGCCAAATGTAATTTAGCTACCTTTTCATCTAAATATTTTGGTAACATATACACTTCGTTTTTATATGAATCTCTATTGGTCCACAATTCTATTTGTGCCAATGTTTGGTTGGTAAAGGAATTGCTCATTACAAAACTAGGATGTCCTGTAGCACAACCTAAGTTTACCAAACGGCCTTCAGCCAATAAAATAATGTCTTTGCCATTTACAACGTATTTGTCCACTTGTGGCTTGATCTCAATTTTCTCATGGTTGTTGTTCAGCCAAGCTACATCGATCTCGTTATCAAAATGACCAATATTACAAACAATGGTTTTGTCTTTCATGGCTTCAAAATGATGTCCTTGTATAATGTCTTTATTTCCTGTAGTAGTGATGATAATATCGGCATTGCCAACTACTGTTTCCAATTTCTTAACTTCAAAACCATCCATTGCGGCTTGTAGCGCACAAATAGGGTCTATTTCTGTAACGGTTACAATACTACCAGCTCCTTTAAAGGAAGCAGCTGTTCCTTTACCTACATCACCATAGCCACAAACCACAACACGTTTCCCTGCCAACATAATATCTGTAGCTCTACGGATTGCATCCACAGCACTTTCGCGACATCCATATTTATTATCAAACTTGGATTTGGTCACACTATCATTTACATTAATGGCAGGCATTGGTAATGTTCCTGCTTTCATACGATCATATAAACGGTGAACACCTGTAGTGGTCTCTTCACTTAAACCGTTAATTCCGCTTGCCAATTCTGGATATCTATCTAAAACCATATTGGTAAGATCACCACCATCATCTAAAATTAAATTTAAAGGCTTGCGGTCTTCACCAAAAAATAAAGTTTGTTCTATACACCAATCAAATTCCTCTTCATTCAAGCCTTTCCATGCATAAACAGGAACTCCTGTTGCCGCTATTGCGGCGGCGGCATGGTCTTGTGTAGAAAATATATTGCAAGAACTCCAAGTAACATCAGCGCCCAAGGCCACCAAAGTTTCAATCAGTACGGCAGTCTGTATAGTCATGTGCAAACATCCAGCAATACGAGCGCCTTTTAGAGGTTGCGTTTCTTTGTACTCTTCTCGTAAAGACATTAGTCCTGGCATTTCTGCTTCGGCCAATTCAATTTCTTTTCTTCCCCAATCTGCAAGGGCAATATCTTTTACTTTATAGGGCACGTATGGGATAGTTTCTGTACTCATATCCTTTTTTATTTTTACTTTCGTTCTTTACAATAATTTCACCAAAAATTGGTGACTGCAAAGGTAACAATAAGTTAAAGAAACGAATGCCTCTTTATAAAACTATAACAGTAACACCCACGGTCAAGGTCTATATATGGAAGATAGATGAATTAGAAACTGAACTTTCTAAAAATATAGTTTTGACCCCTCATTGTCAAAAAAGAATGGAGGGTATGAAATCTGAAATGCACCGCAAAGGATTTTTGAGCATTAGACATTTAATGGCCGAAGCTGGTTATGTTGATCATGACCTGTTTTATGATGATGCGGGAAAACCACATTTAAAGGATGGTAGGTTTATTTCCATTACCCATTCCAATCATTTTACTGGAATTATTGTGGCAGATGCCGATGATGTAGGTATAGATATTGAGAAACTACGGGATAAGATATTGAGAATTGCCTATAAATTCACACCAATTGAAGAATACCGTACATTGGCCAATACGGATGCCATTGTTCGTAAATTGACCATTGTTTGGGGAGCAAAGGAATCACTTTATAAAATATATTCAACCCATGGTTTAAGTTTTATGCAGCATATAAACGTGCATGATTTTTCATTAAATGATTACAAGACCACTGCGGAGATTTTATATAAAGGAAAGTCGACCTTATATAAGGTGAATTTTATGGAATTTGAAGACTTTACCTGTGTTTATGCAATAAAGGAGTAATTAAAAATAGAATAGATAATCAATGAACATATCAGTAGAATTAACATTGACGCCGCTTCAAGATACTTTTGAAGAACCTATCATCAACTTCATTAAAAAATTACGTTCATCTGGACTTACTGTTTTGGAAAACCCATTGAGCACGCAAGTTTATGGCGAGTATGATGTTGTGATGAAAATTTTGAACGTTGAAATAAAAGAAGCCTTTGAAATGATGGACAAAGGACTCTTGTACATGAAAATTGTAAAATCTGACAGAAGCGAGTATGAACCACATTTTTGATTGGATTTTTGCTGAATATAAAGGTGTTTCAACCCATCTGATAATTTTGGAATTGATAGGAGTTTTTTTTGGATTCCTTAGCGTTTGGTATTCCAAGAAAGAGAATATATTGGTTTTTCCAACAGGGATTGTTAGTACAGGTGTTTTTGTATATATTTTGCTTGTGTATGGTCTTTTGGGAGATATGCTCATAAATGCCTATTACTTTGGTATGAGTATTGTGGGTTGGTATATGTGGACCCGTAAGGTGGATGAAACTCATTTTATTCCCATAACAAAGACCACCGCCAATGAAAAAAAATGGTCTGTATTGCTTTTCATTGGTGCTATTGTTTTTGTGTGTATTGTCTATATAGCTTTTGATAAATTTGATTCTTGGACTGCCTATGTAGACACTATTACGACAGGGATTTTCTTTGTAGGTATGTGGCTTATGGCAAAGAAAAAATTAGAGAATTGGGTGTATTGGATTGTTGCAGATATTATATCCGTCCCACTTTATTTATACAAAGGACTTATCTTTACATCACTTCAGTATTTATTGTTTACCATTATTGCCGTTTATGGCTATAAAGCATGGAAGAAAAATTTAAACAAGAGCCCTCAAACATTATTAAAATAGTTTTGTTTGGTCCTGAATCTACAGGAAAAACAACTTTATCTGAGCAACTGGCCAGGCATTATAACACAGTTTGGGTGCCAGAATATGCTCGGGAATTTTTACAGGACAAATGGAATAACGAACGCAAGACTTGTGAACCTCATGATTTGTTGCCTATTGCTGAAGGGCAAATGCACCTAGAAAATGAATTGACAAAAAAAGCAACCAATGTATTGATCTGTGATACAGATTTACTTGAAACCAAAGTATATTCAGAGGCTTATTATGTGGGCCATTGTGACCCCTTGCTAGAAAAATATGCATTGATCAACACTTACGAACTTTATTTTTTAACTTATATAGATGTTCCTTGGGTAGGGGATGACCTTAGAGATAAGCCCAATGAGCGTGAAAGAATGTTTCAATATTTTAAAGATACTTTAGAAAAACATAATAGAAATTTTGTTACTTTAAAGGGAGATAAAAAAATAAGATTGGCTACGGCCATTAAACATATTGACGAATTATTGAGGATATGATAAATTTTAGTGAAGATGATTTAAAACAATTGTCTAGTAAAGGAATATCAAAAGAAAAAGTTTTAGAACAAGTGGAAACTTTTAGAGAGGGAATCCCTTTTATGAGATTGGATAAAGCCGCCATAATATCTGAAGGAGTTTTAAAATTTTCTGAGATTGAAGAAAAAGAACTGATTCAGCAGTTTGATGAATCCATTAATGGATTGTCCTTATTAAAATTTGTCCCTGCCTCTGGAGCAGCTTCTAGAATGTTCAAATCCCTATTCAACTTTTTGGATGCTTATGACCCCTCTAATGAAACTTTGGAAATATATATAGAAAGAACAGGGGATAAGGATATAAAAGTTTTTTTTGCTGGATATGAAAACTTTGCTTTCTATGATCTTATTCAAAATGCCATTGAAGGCAAAGTAACTTCTGCCGATGAGGAGAAATATTTGTTTGTAAAACAAATGATGTCAGAGGATGGTTTTAACTATGGATTTTATCCTAAAGGATTATTGCCTTTTCATAATTATGAAGATTATTCAGCTACTCCTTTTGAGGAGCATTTATATGAAGCATCGGCTTATGCCAAAGCAGACGGCTCTGCTAATTTACATTTTACCATATCAGAACAACATGGAAAAATGTTCAATAAAGAATTTAACAAGGTAGGGCAGAGAGTTTCACAAAGTACAGAGGCTTCCTTTAAAGTTGGTTATTCTTTTCAAAAACCCTCCACAGATACTATTGCTGTTACTATGGAGAATGAACTTTTCCGTAATTCAGACAATTCCCTGTTATTTAGACCTGGAGGGCACGGAGCATTGATAGAGAACTTGAACGAGCAAGATGCAGATATAATTTTCATAAAAAACATTGATAATGTTGTGGTTCCAGAATTTGCTAAACATGTGGGCAATAGTAAAAAGGTGTTGGCAGGGTTGCTTTTAAAGGTGCAAAATCAAGCATTTTCCTATGCAGCTCTGTTAGATATGTTAGAGATTACCGCAGAACAATTAAATGAAATCAAGGGTTTTTTAGAGAACGACCTTAATGTAAGGTTTTCGGACAAATTCAACAGTTTTAGCATTGGTGAGCAAATAGAGATTCTCAAAGATAAAATCAATAGGCCTATTCGTGTATGCGGCATGGTCAAAAATAAAGGAGAGCCAGGAGGAGGGCCATTTTGGATAAAAGACAGGAATGGTCATGTTTCATTACAAATTATTGAATCTGCCCAAGTAGATATGGCCAATGAATCTCAACTTGGTATTTTTAAAAATTCAACACACTTTAATCCAGTGGATTTGGTATGTGGAGTAAAAGATTACAACGGGAAGAAATTTAATCTTTTAAATTTTGTAGCACATAAGCAAGGGTTTATTACTGAAAAAACCAAAGAAGGAAAAAATCTAAAAGCAATGGAACTTCCTGGGTTATGGAATGGCGCTATGGCTTTTTGGAACACTATTTTTGTTGAAGTGCCACTCATTACTTTTAACCCTGTTAAGACGGTTAACGATCTTTTGAAACCGGCCCATCAAAAAAAATAATTTTTTTTAATATATTGTTAATTAGATAAGTGCGTATACATACGCACTTTTTTTACTCCTAAAAGTGACTTATTCCTAAAATGTGGGTCTTATTAATTGAAACATCTGCATAGATGTTCAAATATAGCTCAAGCATGAGAGAAGATGTATTAGTAGCGCTTTTCATAACAAGTGTATTGGCATTCATTATTGCATTATATGTTGTTGTTTCTTCAATATTGCCAAATAAAAAGAGAACTGTAAGGAAAGAAAAAGCTAGGCTTAATAAGAACGAATAGAATTTAAAAATTATAATTATTAATTCAATGAGACATTTTTTAAGTTCATTAATTTTTGGAGTAGTTACACTATTTATTTTTTTGGTTGCATCAAAAATAATGAACGAAGATAAAATAGATACAAGTATGATCACGTCCAATGAAATGGAAGAAAAAAGAATAGATGAATTACCGGATAATGCTATACAAACACTAACTATTGATTATCGGGAGACCAACAATTAAAATATATTGCATATATCAGACTGGGGCAAAATATTAGCTATGTGTATACTACAATTTAATGTAGTTTATATTAAAATCCCTAGATTGGTTGGTTTGGTTGGAAAGGCTGCTTCGGCAGCCTTTTTTAGTTTACATTAGTAAAAACAATTGTGATTTATGTTGCCAGTATAAATTGTCCATACTACATTTGTACTCATCTCAAAGGGGTGCTGTAAAAAGCTGAGATTATACCCAACGAACCTGAGCAGGTAATGCTGCTAAGGGAATGCGTTAAACGCAACTTGGAATTTTTATGTTTCTATTGAAACGAAAATCATTTTTTAACAAGAATAATAGCCCCTTTTATTCGTAATTATTTTACGAATGAAAACTATATTCACAACATTGGCTGTATTTGGCCTAACCATGGGCATATCTGCCCAAGAACAACAAACAGATTCTTTAAAAAGCAAAGCAATTGTATTGGATGAGGTATTGGTCTCGGCCATTCGTGTAACCAAAGAATCACCAGTTACTTTTTCCAACCTTAAAAAAGAAGAGTTCGCTAGCCGTAATTTAGGGCAAGACATTCCTATTCTTATGAACTTTTTACCTGGAGTAGTTACCACAACAGATGCAGGTGCAGGAGTGGGCTACACAGGAATACGGGTTCGTGGCAGTGATGCTACCCGTGTAAATGTGACTATCAACGGTATTCCTTATAATGATGCAGAATCTCAGGGTACATTTTGGGTAAACATGCCAGATTTTGCCTCATCTGTAGAAAGTTTACAATTGCAGCGAGGAGTGGGAACATCCACCAATGGCTCAGGAGCTTTTGGTGCAAGCCTTAATCTTTTGACCGATGCAGTTTCTGAGAAAGCCTATGCCCAAATCTCCTCTTCAATAGGAAGCTACAATACATTGAGAAATAACATTAAGTTTAGCACTGGGTTATTGAATGACCACGTTGAAATCTCTGGCCGATTGTCACGTATAGCCTCGGATGGTTACATAGACAGGGCTTCTTCTAAGCTACAATCATACTTTTTACAAGGTGCTTATAAGGATGATAATACTTTATTGAAAGCATTACTTTTTGGCGGGCATGAAATTACATATCAAGCTTGGTATGGTACGCCCTTGGCTAGAATAAATAATGACGAAGCAGGAATAGAACAGTTTATTACAGATAATTTTCTTTCTGATGCAGAAGCCAATAATCTTCGTAACTCGGATAGACGGTATAATTACTATACCTATGAAAACGAAGAGGACAATTATAAGCAAGACCATGTCCAATTGCTTTGGAATCAGAAAATTTCTGAAAGCTGGAGTACCAATATTGCGTTGCATTATACAAATGGTAGAGGATACTTTGAGCAATATAAAGTAGAGGATGATTTTTCTACCTATGGTTTTACACCTATAAATGTTGATGGTGAGGAAGTAAATACCACAGATGTAATTCGCCGTCGCTGGCTGGACAATGATTTTTATGGAGCAGTTTTTTCAGCTAATTATACCAATGAAAAATTAAACCTGATTCTAGGTGGAGGATGGAACACTTATGAGGGAAGCCACTTTGGGGAAGTTATTTGGGCTCGTTTTGCTGGCAATAGCAGTATAAGGGATAGGTACTATGATAATGATTCTAAAAAAACGGACTTTAATCTATATGCCAAAGCCAATTATAAAATAGATGAACAATGGAGCTTGTTTGGTGATTTACAGTATAGAACTGTTGGGTACAGTGCCAATGGGGAGGACACAGGTTTGGTAGATGACACTTTTGATTTCTTTAATCCAAAAGCAGGTATTATCTATGATGTGAATCAAAAGAATAACTTCTATTTCTCTTATGCAGTAGCCAATAGAGAACCTAACAGAAATGATTATGAAAATGGAAACCCAAAATCAGAAAAATTAAATGATTTTGAATTGGGATGGCGTTATATTTCTCCAGATGTCCAAATTAATACCAACGTGTACTACATGAACTATAAAGACCAATTGGTGTTGACGGGTGAATTGAATGATGTTGGCGCGCCTCTAAGAGAAAATGTTGGTGATAGCTATAGAATTGGATTGGAGATTGATGCCAATGTCCAATTGGGAAACAAGTTTGTTTGGAGGCCCAATATTGCATTGAGCACGAATAAAAATGTAGATTTTGTATTTCAGCGTGATGGTGTTTTACAAGATTTGGGAGATACGGACATTGCCTTTTCCCCAAGTATTGTTGCAGGGAATATATTTACCTATATCCCTAAGAAAAATATACAATTATCTGTACTAACAAAGCTTGTGGGCAAGCAATATATGGGTAATATAGATGCCAAAAGTTCAGCCTTGGAAGCATATTCTCAAACTGATTTTAATGTGCAGTATAAAATTAAGACAAACTCTTTTATAAAAAGTATAGTGCTATCTGGTTTGGTCAATAATATATTTAATAAAGAATATGTGTCCAACGGTTATTTCTTCACCTATGATGATACATGGTCCGTTGCTGACCAAACCACAACTATTGAAGGAGCTGGTTATTATCCGCAAGCGGGAACTAATTTTTTACTGGGAGCTGTTTTTAATTTTTAGTATTATTATAAACTATAATAAAAGGATAGCATTATAATCTTATAGCGCTATCCTTTTATGCAAAAAAGACTTATTTCTTTAATGTTACAAATTGTAACAAAACCTATTAATCTTTTTTCAAAAAACCTTAATTTCAAAAGGTTGAAAATAATAAACAAAATGGCTGAGGGAAAAGTATTAAAATTTGTTTTGCCTAATTTTCTAAAGTTCATTTTAAGTTTGGTTTTGTTGTTGGTTAATTGGAAATGGATACGGTATTGCCACCAAAAGTTGTATGGTATTCCAGCATATCATAATAACGGTTGCCATCATCTGGGCGATTTAATTGTTGTCCTGTAAATAAGCTATATTCATATTCTTCACAGAAGCATACCGCAGTTTGTCCGTTGAGGTCCATGGTGGAACAAGAATTGGGTGCATGGTTAGGGCAACTGGCTTCAAAAGCCCTGAATGTATTAAAACCTGTGTTGATGATAAAAACACCACGGGTACCCACAGTTTGGTTGCCAATAAAAACGGCATTTCCAGTATTGGTCAATGGACTGTATAGCGGTAGGTTAAGGTTTACATCAAATCTAAAACCTATTTCTTGTAAATAGGGATTACGATTAGTTCTGTCATTACTACAAGACAGTAGTAAAACACCAATTATGATATAGTATAAACCCTTCATGTTGTGGATTGTATTTAACAAATGAACCACAAATTTGAGCAAAAAATATTTATATTTGTACTAAATCCTCTTCAAAAAGGGGATTTTTGTATTTATTTAACAATGAAGTCATGAGTAACATTTCTTATTATACGGAGGAAGGCTTAAAACATTTGAGAGATGAGCTAAGCCAGCTTAAAGATATAGAGCGCCCAAAAGCATCACAAGCTATTGGAGAAGCGAGAGATAAAGGGGATTTGTCTGAAAATGCGGAATATGATGCCGCCAAGGAAGCCCAAGGATTATTGGAGCTTAGAATATCTAAAATGGATGAAACCTTGTCTAATGCAAGGTTAATAGATGAATCCCAATTGGATATGTCCAAAGTTTTGGTATTGTCCACTGTAAAATTGAAAAACCAAACCAATGGTATGGAAATGAAATATACTTTGGTTGCAGAAAGTGAGGCGGATTTAAAGACTGGAAAAATATCGGTAACTTCTCCTATAGGGAAAGGTCTTTTAGGAAAAGAGGTAGGTGATGTGGCTGAGATATCCGTTCCCAATGGCACGCTAAAATTTGATGTTTTAGAGATTACAAGGGATTAATAACTTAATAAAGTTTTATATTTAATCCCATCAATATTGATGGGATTTTTTATTCTAAGAAAGAAAGTATGCCAAGTATTTTTACTAAAATAATCAATGGAGAAATCCCTTGTTACAAAATAGCAGAAGATGATGATTTCTTTGCTTTTCTAGATGTAAACCCCAATGCCAAGGGACATACTCTGTGTATTCCAAAAAAGGAAGTGGATAGAATCTTGGACTTGGATGAAGAAACATATTTGGGCCTTATGACGTTTTCTAGAAAAGTAGGCAAGGCCATTGAAAATGCTATTGATTGTAAGCGAGTGGGGATAACAGTAATTGGCTTGGAAGTACCACACGTACATGTGCACTTAATTCCTCTAAACAGTATGAAAGATGCTACGTTTCAACATAAAACGCCACTTGAAAAAGAAGATTTTTTAGAAATCGCAGAGAAAATTCGCTCTAAAATTAAATAGGTCTTTCTTACCTCCTTGTAAGGAGGGATTAAAGGATGTGTTTTAAAATTTAATAAAACCCTCCAAGTAAGCATAGATGCCAGCACTTATTAAAGTAATCAAGACTAATGTCAATATATAAAACAAGGTGGTATAACGAACTGTTGCTTTCTCTGGAACAACCATTTTTTGATAGTAGTCAAAAATCCGTTCAATATCCTCAGTCCATTTAACAGGATAAATTACAGAATTACATTTATTGCATTTAATTTGATTGGATACTTCTCCCGTTACCCTGTGGTACAATTTACCATATTTGTGTTTTTGATAAAAGGAAAGTTTCATATCCTGATTAAAACACTCGGGACAATTGTTGGTCAAATCTGCTTCTTTAATTACTTCTAGTTTTTCTGTTGCCATAATCTAGGTATTTGTTTTTAAAGATATCTGCATAATGGTACCTTCTTTACTGGAGGAAAGTACTTTGATTTTACCTTTGTGGTATTCTTCCACAATTCTTTTTACCAAAGATAACCCAAGTCCCCAACCTCTTTTTTTAGAAGTGAAACCAGGAGTGAATATATTCTGAAAATTATTTTTTGGAATGCCTTGCCCTGTATCGGAAACAAGCACTTTTACGTGGTTTCCATCAGGAACTATTTCAATAGAAATGCTGCCTTTCCCTTTCATGGCGTCTATTCCGTTTTTCACTAAATTTTCAATCGTCCAATTGTAAAGGGATTGGTTTAGCATAACAGGCATCTGTGATATTTTGGAATCAAAAGAAAAGTGAATCAATTTTGAACTCCTCAATTTAAGATAATCAAATGCTTTTTTTGTTTCCTCAACAATATCATGTTCTTCTAGTTTGGGCAAAGAGCCTATTTTGGAAAAACGTTCTGTAATGGTTTCTAACCGTGTAATATCCTTTTCTATTTCCTTGGTAATATTTGGGTTGATGCTTTCAGCCTTCAATAACTCGTTCCATCCTAAAAGTGAAGAAAGTGGCGTTCCAATTTGGTGCGCTGTTTCTTTTGCCATTCCTGCCCAAAGCTTGTTTTGTTCAGAAGCCTTATTTGTTTTAAAGAGGAAATAAATAACGGCACCAAACAAGAAAATAATTAATAACAGAGCAATAGGATAATATTTTAATTTATTGAGCACTTCAGAATTACCATAATATAAAGTGGCCAAATGTTCTCCTTTATCCTCTATTAGAATGGGGTTGTTCTCACTTTCAAACTTCTTCATTATTTTCTCTATCCTTCCCTTGTTTTGTGAGATTTCTTTGGGCATATTGTTTACCCTAATAGAGCCGTCTTTGTTCACTAAAATCATTGGGGTAGATGTATTGCTCTGGAAAACCATTAAAGTCAGGTTTCCTAATTCTGCTGTTGCAGATGACAATAATAGCTCAGATTGTGCTGTTGCCCAAATTTCCATCTTATGGCGTTCCTCTTCCTTAAATTTTTTAAAAAAACTGTTGGTGTTCCATAGAATAAGGCTTACAATAACAAATACAGCTATTAATATAATAAAATTAGAAGTTTTCTTTTTTGGATTAAAGTTCATCCGGTTGGGTAATTGATTTTAAATATAACTTAAATTGCTCAAAGATGTTGTGTTTGGTGATAAACCAAAGGGTTTAATTACCCACAATTTTGTTTACATTTGTCACCTATGGCAAGGATACTTTTTTAAGCCCTTAAAAGAAAGTCATGTAAGAAGTAAAATGAAAAGAATACAATTGTTTGAGTTTGAAGATTATGATTGGTTTCCAAGCTGGTTGCGTGTCTGCATGACCAATTTAATTGTTGTGCTACATAAATTATTGGGGGTTAGTGATGTTTTGGCCAATTTGGTGGCACAAGCTCTTATAAAAAGCAAAGCAACACAAATTGTTGATTTGGGTTCTGGGTCTGGTGGTGCTATGCCAGAAGTGATGAAAATACTTCATGGTTTTGATAGGTATAAAAATGTTAATCTGATTATGACCGATCTGTATCCAAATGCAGAAGTTGTCACCAAATTTAAAAGTCAAAATAACCCGAATATAAAATACCATGAATCATCTGTGGATGCTACGGATATTGCCAATGCGCCTCTGGGATTAAAAACAATGGTGAACTGTTTTCATCATATGAATCCTAAGAATGCTAGAAAAATATTGGAATCAGCACAAAAAAACAAACAACCCTTGTTGATTTATGAAATGGCTCAAAACAATATACCGCAATTGGTATGGTGGGTATTGTTGCCCATTTCTTTGGCAATTTTAATGATAAGCGTACTCTTTATGACTCCTTTTGTAAAGCCTTTAACATGGAAACAATTGGTGTTTACCTATATTATCCCAATTATCCCTATTTGTTATGCATGGGATGGACAAGCCTCTATGCCCAGAATGTACACCTTAAAAGACATGGATGTGCTTTTAGAAGGGTTAGAGACTGATGAATATACTTGGGAGAAAGCCATAATGTATAGGAAAAAAGGTAAAAAATTGGGAACCTATGTATTGGGACTTCCAAAAGTAGATACAACAAACAAATAAGAAAACAATAGAGAATGGAAATACAGGGAAAAATTAAAATGTTGGATGAGACCAAAATTTTTGGCAACAACGGGTTTAGAAAGAGAGAGGTTGTAATAACAACAGACGAGCAATACCCACAACATATTTTGGTAGAATTTGTACAGGACAAATGTGATTTGTTGAACAGTTTTGCACTAGAACAAGCTGTGAAAATAAGCATCAATATAAGAGGTAGGGAATGGGTTAACCCACAAGGGGAAACTAGATATTTTAATTCTATTCAAGGATGGAGAATTGAAAGCTTACAACCAGAAGCTGCAGGTTCCAACAGTGAAATGCCACCAACGCCACCAATGGAAGCTTTTGAGCCTGCAGATGATTTAAATGAGGAAGATCATGATGATTTGCCTTTTTAATAATAAGTAAAAACATTGATAATGAATCCCATGAGCTAATGCTTGTGGGATTTTTATTTATAAACCTAAAAGAGTTGAACAAAGAGGAGAATCAACCCATATTTTTCTTGACCAATACATTGGAATTTCCTTCTGTGGAATATGCCGATGAAGAAGGGTTATTGGCAGTTGGCGGGGATTTGTCCCCAGAACGATTGCTATTGGCGTACCATAATGGAATTTTTCCATGGTACAATGAAGACTCCATTATTTTGTGGTGGAGCCCAGACCCAAGAATGGTATTGTTTCCTTCTAAACTAAAGATTTCTAAAAGCATGAAAAAAGTGCTGGGCAGCAATCAGTTTAGGTTGACAAAGAATACATGTTTTGAAGAAGTAATAAATAATTGCGGAACAATAAAAAGAGGAGATCAGGAAGGAACATGGATTGTCCAAGAAATGAAATTGGCGTATATAAAGTTATATAAAATGGGAATTGCCCATTCCTATGAAGTATGGGAGAAAGATGTTTTGGTTGGAGGATTGTACGGAGTGGATTTAGGGCATGTATTCTGCGGGGAAAGCATGTTCAGCACTACAAGCAATGCCTCTAAATTTGCCTTTGTGAAAATGGTACAAGAACTGGAACAAAAAAACTACGCGCTTATAGATTGCCAAGTGCATACCAAGCATTTGGAAAGTTTAGGAGCAGAAGAAATTTCTAGAGAGGAATTTATGAAATTTTTAAAAATTACACCTCATTATATCTAAAACAACCCACTTCATGGTCGTTCACCATCCCTGTGGCCTGCATTTGGGCATAAATTACGGTACTGCCAACAAACTTAAACCCTCGCTTTTTAAGGTCTTTGCTAATTGTATCGGATAAAGGTGTGTTTGCTGGTGCGTCTTTATAGTTTTTAAAACTATTTTTTATGGGTTTGTCATTTACAAAACCCCAAATATACTTGCTAAAACTGCCATATTCCTCTTGTATTTTAATATAGGCCTGTGCATTGGATACCGTGGCTCTTACTTTCAGCTTGTTTCTTATAATACTGGCATCTTGCAATAGAGATTCTATTTTGTCTTCCCCATAAGAGGCTATTTTTTTATAATCAAAATTATCAAAAGCGGATCTAAAATTTTCACGCTTCCTAAGAATAGTAATCCAACTTAATCCAGCTTGGAAGGTTTCAAGGACTAAAAACTCAAATAAAGTATCATCATTTTTTTCAGGGACACCCCATTCGTTATCATGATAAGCTTCATAAAGCGCATCACCAACACACCAACCACATTTACGTTTTTTCATAGAACTAAAGATATAATAATTAGCTGATTTTTTCAGAAATATTGGGAAGTGTAAGGTTTTGAGATTTGAGGACATTAATGTCACCCATGTTACAATCTAGTAACTAAAATAGAAGTAACTTTACTCTAAAATAGAAGAAATGCAAATACTTGAAGATAAAACAACTAAAGAGCTTATAAAAGAAAGTTTATCTAAAGGGATTCCTTACCAAGAGTATAGGACTATGTTAGAAGACTTGGTTAAGGAAGGTAAATCTACAGGAGAAAATCAAACAGAAGTACTTAGCAATCATACCTTGTTGAACCATAAGCGAATGAAACGTTGGGACAAAACATTTAAAATTAACATTGATATTGCCCATAAAGCGAATAAAAAAATCACTTGGATTGTGCTCACAGAAAGTTGGTGTGGAGATGCAGCTCATAGTATGCCCATAATGAATAAAGTTGCAGAGCAAAATCCCAATATTACATTTAAAATATTATTGCGCGATGAAAATTTAGGATTAATGAACCATTTTTTAACCAATGGTACACTGTCCATTCCAAAACTTATAATGGTTGATGATGAAACAGGCGAAGTAGTTGGTGAGTGGGGATCAAGACCTAGCACTGCTAATGAAATGGTTGAAAATTATAAGAAGAAACATGGAAAATTAACAATCGAATTTAAAGAAGAACTACAAGTTTGGTACAATAAGGATAAAGGGCAAAATACAGTGGATGATTTGCTAAAACTACTTGCTTTGGAATAAGTAGGTAATGGTTCCTTTTTGGTTAATTTTATTAGAAGAATTAAATCTGGCTTTCAATGCATAGGCTATTGCATTGTCCACTAGACAACCATTGGACGTGTTTGAGCTTTTTTCATTATAGTTGGCGTCCACAACTTGTCCAAAATCATCTACTTCTATATTTATGACCACTTTGCCTCCTTCAATACAGGTGTAGATTGGCGGTGGTAACACATAAGCGTTCCGTTCTACCAATGAGTAGGTAATAGAGGTTCTCTTTTCCGCCAAATTATTGGTGAATTCTTGTTTTTTTGCGTCCCTTTCCTCAAGCTCTTGCTTTTTCTCTTCTCTTTTTTTGGCAAGCTCTTTTACTTTGGCAGCGTACTCTGAATCTGAAAAATCGCTAGGTTCACTATTGTCTTCACTGTCAGCTCTTTCTTCCAGTAATTCTTCCAAAGTTTTTAATGGTTCTGGATTGCTATAACTGGTTTTTGCAGTCTCATTAAATGCCAAGTGACTTTTAATAGGGTCGGCCTGTGCCAGTTCTTTAGACAGCTTTTCCTCTTCTTCTATGATTTTTTCCAATTCCTCATCAGACAATAATTCAATAACATATTCATCTTCTTTTTCCTTGGATCCTAAATGAATATTGTACAGGGACAGCACCATAAGGGACATGGAGAAGAATGTTATTAAAAATGATAACTGACTTCGGTTTAAGTTCATAGTGCTATAATAACCTATTTTTACGAAAAATATTTCAATAAAATCTTAAAAGAAAAGGAAAAACTATTTCTCTTGGGATTCATTCAACAAAAGTGTTTTTTCAAAATCTTCTGGTGTTAGCCCTTTATCTACGTTGTAATCCCCTATTTTGGTTCTTCGCAATTCCGATAAATGCCCCCCAGAACCCAGGGCTTTACCAAAATCATGTGCTATAGAACGTATGTAGGTGCCTTTGCTGCAAACTATCCTAAAAGCTACTTTTGGTAATTGTATTTGGGTAATTTCAAAGGTCAAAATCTCTATGCTCCGTGATTTTATTTCCACTTTTTCTCCTTTACGAGCATATTCATACAAGCGTTTTCCGTCTTTTTTTAAGGCTGAAAAAATAGGTGGAACCTGTTCAATCTCACCTGTAAATGGATGGGTTGTTTTATGGATTAGTTCTTCTGAAATGTGGTCAATAGGAAATTCTTGGTCTATTTCTGTTTCTAGGTCATAGGATGGTGTAGTGCCACCTAGGGTTATAGTTCCCGTGTATTCTTTTACTTGCCCTTGGAGTTCTACTATTCTTTTAGTGAATTTTCCTGTACAGATCAATAAAAGACCTGTGGCCAAAGGGTCTAAGGTGCCAGCATGCCCTACTTTAATTTTTTTAAGGTCGAATTTCTTGCGGATATTCCATCGGAGCTTGTTTACTACTTGAAAAGATGTCCATCCCAAGGGTTTATCAATAAGCAATAATTGCCCGTTTAAAAAGTCTTCTTTAGTTTTCAATACGTTACAATAGATTGGTCAAAAAATAATAACTAGGCAAAATAGCTATACCCAATAGCAATCAACCCAACAATTAGACAATAGATGGCAAAATAGGAAAGCTTACTTTTTTTTACCAATTGAATCATCCAAGTACATGCACCCAACCCTGCAATAAAAGCAGCAATAAAACCTGCTCCCATAGCCACGGTTTGTCCGTCATCAAAATTAAGATCACCACTAAGAACATCTTTTCCTATTTTTCCTAAAATAAGGGGAACGACCATAAGGAATGAAAACCGGGCCGCTTTCGTTTTATCGACCCCAAGTAAAACCGAGGTGGAAATAGTGGCACCACTTCTGGATATTCCGGGCAACATGGCAATGGCCTGTGAGATTCCAATGATAAGAGCTTTTTTATTGGTTACTTTTTTGGTGGTGTCCTTGGCCTTATCAGCAAAATAAAGAAGCACAGCTGTAATCAATAACATAAAACCAACAAGTTGAATATTACCTCCAAAAAAGGCTTCCAACTGTTCTTCAAAAAAGAGCCCTACTAAAACAGCGGGAATCATGGAGATTATAATTTTCACGGAAAACTGTGATTCCTCATTCCATTTAAACTGAAAAAGTCCACGTATAATTTCCCATACATCTTTCCTAAAAACGACCAATGTGCTCAGTGCCGTGGCAAAATGTAGCACAACGGTAAAGAGAAGGCTTTCTTCAGGGACTGAATTGTCTCCTAGAATAGCTTTTCCCAGTTCTAAATGTCCACTGGATGATACGGGTAAAAATTCAGTCAGTCCTTGTATGATTCCAAGGATGATAGCGTCTAAAATATCCAATTATTTTTTATTCTTGTGTGGGTTCAACAAAATGGCATATACTTCTATGCCCAGACCAATCAAGACCAAAGTAGGCGCCAATCGTATTCTTCTAAAATTGTAGATGTCAGGATTAAAAACATTGGGGTCATCACTTCCGCCCCCACTCATTAAAATAAAACCAAGAGTTATAAAGGCGAGCCCTATGAACATAAACAGATAGTTTTTTTTCTGAAAAATAAACTCAGATTTTGGTTTCTGGATTTTTTGTTGCTTTTTGCTCATGCTACAAATTTAGTAATATAAATCATCAGTCCTTAAATTAAGAAAGCGTTGGGTTGCAAAATAGGTGCTAATTAAGGAAATTAACAGCCCCAAAACAAAAACTCCAACAAAAAGAATAGTTAAAGTTATTGGGTCTTGGAACAAGTTGAGTTCAGGAAAATTCTTGTCTATATAATACAATGCAACTGCTAACCCTATGAGTGCCAAAAAAGCACCCAGCATTCCCAATTTAATATTGGTCCATAAAAAAGGGCGACGGATAAATTTTTTTGTTGCCCCAACCATTTGCATGGTTTTTATGATAAACCGCTTGGAGTAAATGGACAATCTAATGGAGCTATTGATCAATAACACAGCTATAAAAGTAAAAATAGCACTGGCCACCAAAATCCAGAACCCAATTCTTTTTACATTATCATTCAATAAGGTAACCAAAGGCTTGTCATAACTAACCTCGTCCACATAGGCTTTGGAAGAGAGGTCAGCTGCTATTTCCTCTATTTGTTCTGGAGAAACAAAATCAGCATTAAGGTTTATATCAATGGAGTTTTTCAGGGGATTATAACCCAAAAAATCTAAAAAGTTCTCTCCAATTTCTTCACTGTGCATTTCTGCAGCATCTTCTTTGGACACATAGGTGGCGGTTTTGGTATATTCTGCCATGGCCAAACTCTTTTGCAATTGATCCACTTCCACTTCTTTGGCATTGTCCTTTAAAAAGACAGATATGGTAATCTGCTCCTTAAAATGGTTTGCCATTTTTTTAGTGTTCACTACCAAAAGCCCAAGAACCCCAAGTAAAAAAAGCACCAAAGCAATACTCAACACTACAGAGAAGTAGGAAGAGATTAATTTTCGTTTTTGGTAGCGTTCAAAAGATTTGCTCATAACAGACTAAGAATACGTAAAAATAGAAAAGTAATTTTAATAATCGGTAGTTGACCATACGTTCATTGTAAACCGATAAACTTTCCCCTTTCGTTGATTAAACTTATTTTTGCGGACTAGAAGAAATACAGACGATGAACTACGATTTTAGGGAGATTGAAGACAAATGGCAAAAATACTGGGCCAAGAACCAAACTTTTAAGGCTGAGAACCATTCCAGCAAACCAAAATTCTTTGCTTTGGACATGTTTCCCTATCCCTCTGGTGCAGGTTTGCACGTTGGGCATCCACTGGGATATATTGCCAGTGATATTTATGCCCGTTATAAAAGACACAAAGGGTTTAATGTGCTACATCCTATGGGATATGATTCTTTTGGATTGCCTGCGGAACAATATGCCATACAAACCGGTCAGCACCCTGCAATTACTACTGAAACCAATATAAAAAGATACCGTGAGCAGTTAGATAGGCTGGGTTTTTCGTTTGACTGGAGTCGGAAAGTACGTACGTCTGACCCAAAATATTATAAATGGACGCAGTGGATTTTTACCCAATTGTTCAATTCATGGTATAATATAGATACAGATAAGGCCGAAGATATTGATGGTTTAATTGCTGCTTTTGAAACTTCTGGCAATAAAAGCATCAATGCTGTATGTGATGAAGATATAGATGCATTTTCTGCTAATGATTGGAAAGGGTATTCTAGCAAACAAAAGCAGGAAGTTCTGTTGAAGTATAGATTGACATATTTGGCGGAAACCGAAGTAAACTGGTGTCCAGGTTTGGGAACAGTACTTGCCAATGATGAAATTGTAAACGGAGTTTCAGAACGCGGGGGACATCCTGTAGTACGTAAAAAAATGACGCAATGGAGCATGCGTATCAGTGCCTATGCCCAGCGTTTGATAG
>Ga0256845_1000753_pt1 | contig 28372 bp, 25 predicted proteins | sample RiftiametaG_FD_189101 | JGI IMG/M metagenome (GOLD analysis project Ga0256845, IMG submission 189101) | Tube worm associated microbial communities from hydrothermal vent at the East Pacific Rise, Pacific Ocean - Riftia | ecosystem: Host-associated > Annelida > Integument > Unclassified ...
TAAATTGATCTCATTAGAAAAAATAAAAGAGATTCTTAACAATAAGGATCCGAAGTTTGTTGAAGGATTGGCGAGAGAAGCGGACAAAATAACAAAAAGAGAGTTCGGAAGAGCTGTTTCACTTTATGCTCCGATCTATATTTCCAACTATTGTGAGAACAACTGTGTATATTGCGGTTTCCGAGTTACAAATAAATTTAAGAGAGAAAAACTTTCTCCCGAGGAAATTGATCGGGAGATGAAAATTGTTGCAGAGAGGGGAATTAGAAATATTCTTATTTTAACGGGAGAGTCAAGGAGCATGAGTCCCGTTTCATATATTCTTGAATCTGTAGAAATAGCAAAAAAATATTTCAGCAATATTAATCTTGAAATATATCCTCTTGAAGTTGAAGAATACAGAGAATTTTTTCTGTCCGGAGTGGATGGTATTACGGTTTATCAGGAAACTTATGATAGGGAGAGATATAAAATACTTCACCTTGCCGGCAAGAAAAGAGATTATAATTATCGTTATGAAACTCCCGAGCGGATTGCAAAATCGGGAATTCGCATGATAAGTATGGGAGTTCTTCTCGGACTTTCCGAAGTTGCAGAAGATGTTCATCGGCTTTTTCTTCATATAGAAGAACTCGAAAAAAAGTTTCCGGGAGTGGAATATTCAATATCTTTTCCCAGAATAATTTTGTCTCAGGCAGGGGAAAGTGATTATTTTAAAGTAACCGATTCGGATATGGTTAAATTGATATCACTTGCAAGAATTGTTTTTCCGAGAGTTGGAATTAATCTATCCACAAGAGAACCGGCTTCTTTCCGCGACCATGCTTTGAATTTCGGGGTTACAAAAATCTCAGCGGCTTCAAATACAAGTGTCGGTGGCTATTCCAAAGGAGGTTTTGAGGACCCTCAGTTTGATATCCTTGATAAAAGATCTCTTAATGAGATAGTCAACGTGTTGATCAAGCGAGGATTTGACCCGGTTTTTACGGACTGGCGAAGGATTGAAAATACAGTTTTCTGAAATTTTAATCACAGTATTCTGAAAAATATATAAAAATTTTGCAAATTGCAATAAAAATATTGCAGAAACTTCACATTTTCATTGACACTGTTGGAATGTCTGTGTTAAGCTTTTAATGGAGGTGAGATGTGAATTCAAGAGATATATTAAAGATCCTTAATGAAGAAAAGGTGAAATATTTAAGACTCCAATTTACAGATATTATGGGGACAAACAAAAATGTAGAAGTTCCACCGTCTCAATTTAAGAAAGCTGTTGATGGAAAGATAATGTTTGACGGTTCATCGATTGAGGGTTTTTCCCGGATTGAAGAGTCGGATATGTTGTTAAGGCCGGATCCCAATACATTTGTGATATATCCATGGAATGAAAAGAACGGAAAAGTTGCAAGAATGATATGTGATATTTACAATCCCGACGATACTCCTTTTCAGGGTTGTCCGAGAGGGACGCTGAAGAGAATAATTAAGGAAGCAGATGATATGGGATTTACGATGATGGCTGGACTTGAAGCGGAATTTTTTCTTTTTGAAAAAGATGAAAAGGGAAAAATAACAACGAACACTCATGATGCAGCAGGATATTTCGACCTTGCTCCCATTGATAAGGGCGAAGAAGCAAGACAATCAATGGTTGATGCTCTCTGTAAAATCGGATTTGAAGTTGAAGCAGCTCATCATGAGGTTGCTCCCGGGCAGCATGAGATTGATTTTAAATATGCCGATGCACTAATAACTGCAGATAGAATTGCAACTTTCAGATTTATCGTCAGGAAGATTGCAACTCAGTATAATCTGCATGCCACATTTATGCCTAAACCGATCTTCGGTATAAACGGTAGTGGAATGCATACTCATCAAAGTCTTTTCAAGGGTAAGAAAAATGCTTTTTTTGATTCTAAAAAACCTTTCGGACTGAGTGAAGTTGCAATGGGGTATATAGCCGGTATGTTGCGGCATGCCAAAGGGTTTACGGCGATAACAAACCCTCTTGTTAACTCTTTCAAGAGGTTGGTTCCCGGATTTGAAGCTCCAACCATGATAAGCTGGTCTGAAAGGAACAGATCTCCTTTGATCAGAGTCCCTGCGAAAAGGGGAGTCGGAACGAGGATCGAAGTGAGATCACCTGATCCTTCTGCAAATCCTTACCTGGCATTGGCGGTGATGGAAGCATCGGGTCTGGATGGTGTGAAAAAAAGATTATATCCTCCTGAACCGGTTAATAAAAATCTTTATAAAATTTCAAAAAGAGAGCTTGCAAGATTAAAGATCGGATCATTGCCGGAGAATCTTTCGGAAGCTCTCGACAGTATGGAAAAAGATAAACTTATCAAGGAGTCTCTCGGAGATCATGTTTATTCTCAGTTTCTGAATGCCAAAAGACGTGAATGGAAAATTTATATCAGTCAGGTTCATAAGTGGGAACAGGAAAACTATCTTTCAAGATATTGATCTTTTAAGTTGAAAGGAATAGTTCTTGCCGCCGGTATGAGTCGGAGATTCGGCTCTCAGAAACTTATATATGAGATTAATGGTATTCCGGTTATATGCAGAAGTCTGAAAAATTGTCTTGCTTCTCAGTTGGATGAAATTTTAGTGATAACAGGTTCGGAGAGAGAAAAGGTGGAAAATGTGATTCGTTCATCATTTCCCGGGGAAGAGAGGATAAAAATTTTCTATAATAATAGTTACAGGAAAGGGATGTTCTCCTCTTTTAAAACGGGATTATCTCTTCTTGACGAACAATGCAAAGGTGTAATGATGCTGTTTGGTGATATGCCGTATGTTTCGTCGGATATAATTAACATTTTGCTTGATTCATGGGAGAAAAATTTGTTCATTATACCAAGAGCGGGAGGTACTCTCACACATCCCAGAATAGTTCCGTCATTTTTGTTTGAAGAATTTATGAAAATCTCTGATGATGGCAGAGGTGTGGATATTATTAAAAAATATAGTAAAGAGGTTCGTGAGATAATTTTCAAAGATAATGGTATGTTTCGTGATTTAGATGTATTACTCTCTTGAACTGTCCGGATCTACAATGAAATTTCCGGATAGATTTCGTCAGGAAATTTTCAGATATTCGACTAAATTTAAATATCCGGCAGGAACGGAGTGCAGCTTGATCCCGAATCCGTATATCATCTCATCCGATCCGGATATTGGAATATTTGTACTCCACCTGATATTTCCGTAAAGATCAAAAATAGAGTTATCTCCGATGAGATTAATGGCAACATCTTCATCGTTTTCGGGGATCAGTCCTACCGTCTCAATGTAGATACCTGTTTTTGAAATGTTACCGGCAATTCCCGAAAAAGCTCTCTCTTTGAACTTAACGTTTACTGTAAATTTGTTCGCAACCCGAAATTCCGATCTTTTAAAATCGTAAATTTGTTCATCTGCTTTATACGTGTCCATTTTTCCATATTATTTATGCAATTATCTTTCCTGATTTATTCTATCTGAAAAATTCATCAAAAAGTAATGGAACATTTAGTATTAAGCAATATAAAGCGAAATATTTTGGTTATTTAGGATATATGTTATGAGAATGATCTGTTTTTTTATTTAGAATACGGGTAAAAATTATACATAAGTGAATATCTTTTCATTTTATTGTCAATATTGAATTACTTTACTCAGGATGGATTTATAATATTTTTAGACCCGTCTTCACCTTTGTCTCCGGAATATAGTTTTTTTTGACATACCGGACAGAGAGAGTGGCTGAAACTTACTTCGGAGTGGCTTCTTATATACTCTTCTACCTGATGCCAATAACCCCCATCATCTCTTATTTTTTTACATGAAGCACAGATTGGAAGGAGTCCGCTAAGTTGTTGCACTTGAGAAAGAGTATCTTGAAGTTCCTTACTTTTTGTTTTAAGATTATTATTCAAAGTATCAAGTTTAATGTTTGCCTCTTTTAATTTTAAATTGTTTTTCCTGATTATCCTCAAAGCTATGAAAACAAGTGTAAGAAATATTATAAGTGAAAAAGTTATAACTTTCTGCAGTGTTATAAAGCGATTTTTTTTCTCAATTTCCAGCTCATTAACTCTGTTATTTTTTTCAAGAAGAAGTATTTTGTTTTCACTCTCCATAATTTTTCTATTTGATTCCAGTTCGGCAATTTTTCTCCCTTTTTCAATGTTGAATATCTTTTTACTGAGTTCATAAGCTTTCTCAAGTTGATTATAAGCGGATTTATATCTTAGAGATTTAAAGAAGAGATCGGAAAGAATTTCATAAGAGTTAAGTTGTTCTCCGGGAAGATTCTTTTTTTTAGCACGATTAAGAGCTCTATTCGCATATTTTTCCGCTTCTTTGAATTTGTTCAATTTTTTAAGTGTTTCGGCAATGTTAATTTCACTTACGATAATACCCCTTGAATTGTTGATTTTTTTCTCAAGTTTATAACTTTTATTTAATGTTTTAAGAGCCTTTTTAAATTTTTTTTGAGCAAAGTAGGTCATACCTATATCATTGATTAAAAAGGACATTGAATAGGTATCGTTGGTTCTTCTGGCAAGTGAAAGAATATCATATTTAATAGCAAGAGCTTTTTCATACTTTTTGTTATAAAAGAATATGTTTGATATCTCATTTAGTGATTGGATCTTCAACTTTGTATTTTTTAAAGATTCGGAAATATTTTTTGCCGCCTCAAAGTTTTTTAATGCTTTTCCATACTCCTTTAATTCTCTGTGAATATATCCTAACAAAAATTGTGTCACTCCCGACTGTAGTTTGTCTCCGGATTTTCGTGAAATATCAAGGCTTTTAAGACCGAAATCCAATGCATGTTTGTAATTGCTCATTATCAGATAAGTCCTTGTTATTTCAACCGAAATTTTACTTTTCAACAGTATATTGTAATCTTTAACAGCATCAAATGCTCTTAAAAAGTTTTTCAATGCAAAACTATAGTCATTCATTTTATAAAGGTTCAGTCCTGTAAAATATAGAATTTCAGCTTTTAATGTTTTCTGTTTTGAATTGTTTTCATATTTGGATTTCAATGAGATTGAGTTAAGAAGTATATTCTGAAGACTTGATGTGGACTCTTTGTATTTTCCTTGATAATAGAGAGCTTCTGCAATGAGAATACGTGCCGTTTGAATTGCAATAATATCGTTTGTTTCAAGAGAGTATTCGAGAAGTGCTTTTGCAAGATCTCCGGCATCGGTCGGATCAGATTCCATAAGAGATCTTATTCTAAGTATTGTTTTTTCTGTTTTTGATGAATTCTCAGGATGGATTGATAGAAAAGAGATTAGTATAAAAATAGATATCAGGAGGAAAATCTTTATTGATCTTACATCTCTTATCATTTTTAACATTATAAGACAACGAGATAAAAAAAAATAGTTATTCTGAAAATCCAACTATTTTATGAATTTATGAGAAAATTGCAAACCGGATATTACAAACGTCAATACTTCCGTAATAAAAAAATAGCAAGGAAGATTGCATATGAGGAATATTTAAGGATTTTAAAAGTAGCGGGTCTTTTATTCTTAATAGTGTTAAGAAGAAATGAAAGTGGATAAATAACGGATATCATTATCAGAAAGATCAGAGATGTTGTTAAAAATCCTGTTCCGTTTTTGATGTAAAAAGTTAAACCTTTGTTTAATATGGAACCGAAAATGATCATCATGTGAAAAACATAGAGAAAAAGACTCTCCTTTGAGGCTGTAAGAAATAATTTTGTTTTATTTCCAGGTATATGCTTGATAAGCATGATGAGTGAGAATAGTGCAAGTAATTTCCCCGAATCCGATATAAGTTTTGAAAAATCGCCGGTAAAATATGGTGCTGTTAAAATCAAAAAAAGAGATAAAAAAAATAGCGGATAATTAAATTTTCCGATAAATCTGGAGACTATTATTCCCATGAAAAAAAATATTGACCATGGAAATAACGGGAATTGTGAAATATGTTGGTTAAAAAAGAATGAGAAAAAGAAATTATCCGTTCCCAAGCCGAAAAATGATTGTGCAAGATCGAATATTAACAACATAAATATGATCGGAATAAAAATTCGTTTGCTTATGATAATAAGTAATGCGGAAATGATCAGTGAATATCCTATTGTTTGAAGGATATCCATATAGAGTAACCTGGAAGCCGAGCCGCTTCCCCATTGGGCAACTATCTTTTTAAGCGAAAAGTAGGGTAGATGGAGAAAGTAACCTATCAGAACCACACCTGCATATGATTTGATTTTTTTAGCTATCTCTATGTTAGATCTGTTCCGGGTTGAATAATAAAAAAGAAAACCTGATAAAAATAGAAATCCCGGAGCTACTACGCCGTGAATAAATTCATGAACGGAAAACCATACTCCTGATTTCAATTCCCCATAAAGCATTGCTCTGAAAAGATGTCCCTGGATCATAAGAAGGATTATCAGCCCGCGAAAATAATCCAAATATATTATTCTTTTTTTTATATATATATTTTTTTCTTCCATTGGGATTATTAAGATATTGAGAACATGGATTGAATCATATTAAAAAGTCAACGGGCATAAATTTAGAGAAATGCGGTTAAAAGTCTCACCTTTTTTTTGAAATAGAAACTTTCTTCAAACTTTATAAATCCGTATTTTGAAAGGATAGTTTTCCAATCACGTTCGATAAAATCTTCTGCCAAAGGGCATTCAATTTTTCTTATGGCAAATTTTACAAAAAAAGATGAATTATCGACATCAAATTCATTATAATCAAGGATAGAAAATTTTCCTCCGGGTTTAAGCATATGTTTTACATTCTCAAGTATTATCTCTCTTTTTTCATGAATAAAACCATGGAGAACAAATGATATAAAAGCCCTGTCAAATTTTTTATCAAGCTTAAAGGGTTCGTCGATTTTACGGTCGATCAGTTTAATATTCGGGAAGTTGCATTTTTTTAAGAATTTTTCTTTCATCACTTCACCGATCTCAATTCCGGTAATACGGCCTTCTTTCCCGATCTCCTTTAACATAAGGCAGGCATTTCTTCCGGTACCGCTGCCGAGATCTACAATATCTTCACCGGATTTTAAGTTCAGTTCTCTTATTGCTTTCCGGATGAAGAGAGAATATGACCCGAGAGTGATCAAATTCATTAAAAGGTCATAGTGACGAGCTTCGAATCCCTTAACCTCTACCTTTGAATCTTTTTGTGACAAATTTTCCAATTTTCTACTCCTTTTACATCATTATATTTATAGTTAAATTTATTACTTAAGAATTATATCAGAAATAGAGTCTCTTTTTGTCGTATCAAATATTTATATTAATTTAAATTAGCTTTTGCAATTCTTAAAATGGTTTTAAACTATCAAATATTTACTTCGGCTCGCATTTTTTTTTTGTTATTTTTCAGAATTATACTATTTTATTTATATAAACATCTATTCAGGAGGAAAAATGGTTAAATTCAGAGAAGAAAAGTTCTCAAAATTTTTAATTTTATTTTTAGCATTTTTATTTGTTTTTCAGGGTGATTTTAGTTTTGCTCAAGCTTCACCTGATGATCCTTTTCCGGGAATCTTTTTAAATGCCAAGGGGTTATATTTAAATGAAAAATATGAAGATGCCAAGAGTGTGCTTGAAAAGATGGTTTCCGATCTTGCTGAGATCAAAGGTAGAGAAACCTTAAAGGGAGAAACATATCTTTTGATTGGAGCTGTTTATGAAAAATTGAAATTTAAAAAACTTGCAAGTAAGTATTATTGTCTTGCAAAAGATCTGCTTGGAAAGGGGAAAAGTTTTGAAGGACTTAAACTTAAAGATTTGAAATACTATAAGAAGAAATGTCCGAGATCGGGAGTGGTTGTAAGACCGGGAGTAAGACATAAATCCGGATTCGGAAGATTATTAGGCAGTCTTCTCGGATTGGCATTAATAGGTGGAGTTATCTGGTATCTGTTCATAAATAAAAATTCCCCTTTAAAAAATAAAGAAGATAGCAGTACGGAGTTAACGTGGAGTGAAATTGTTTCAAAGTATAGTTTTGCCACTTACTGGAAAGCACATCTCTCAATTGTATGTAATTCGGGAAGCAGCTGTTCGGCAACTTTATCTCCGAAAACCAACTGGGCTCCGTTACCTCAACAGGCGAATAACTGGGATGATTCGAAAACAGTTTCAATAGTTACTACAGGTTCATATTCTTCTTTGACACTAAAGATAGAGGTTGAAATATCCGGATGTAACAATGGAAAGAGAAGAGATATAATTTATGTTGACGGAAATCAAGTTCTTGATGTGACAAATATTTTCACAAACAGTTGTGATACAAACAGTATGGAAAATAGTAAAAAAGTGTATACAATTCTTCAGAAAAGCGGAACTAAAAGTTTTGTTTTAAGACATGTGGTTAATTTGAATGGCAATAATGTAGCTGACTCTGTCAAAGTGTTTTCTTCGATTAATTAATAGACTTTTAGAGTGAGATAATAAAGACTCATATTCTTTTTTGTTGACAATATAATTTTATAATCTTATTATAAATACGTTATAAATTGGAGGAGAAAATGAGAAAAATAATTTTTGCATCAATAATTTTTTGTCTGGTTCTGTTGCCTTTGAAAGGTGAGATTGCGTTGAATATCGGAGCTGTCTATTCCGGAGCTTTTTCAATAGATAATGTCAATTATCAAAATATGCGAAGTGATAATCCGAGTATAGTATCCTTTACCCAGACCAATAATTCTAATTTTGTCGGAACCGGAGGAGCAGGTTTTAATGCAGGATTGTCTTTCTTTTTCAATTATAAGATGGGAGTCGGTATTTCCATAGCTACATTAAAAACAAACTATAAAATATCAAACTCATTCAACTGGCATTTTCAGTGGTGGGATGGGACTGCCGGCGATATAAAACCGAAGGAATGGAAATCCGATGGCGATGTAAATGTTCTTCCTGTAAATATAAATGTTATCTTCAGAGCTGTTTCAAAAGAAAAGCTTAAACTTAATATTTTCTTCGGACCAACTATATTTTTTGCATCACCCAAATTAACCGGTAACGGAGGATATGCAGGTGGTCCGTTTGATTATCAAGGGTCTTATTATATTGACTGGTATGATCTTCCTATGGAGTTTAAAAGTTCAAAGACTCTGTTCGGCGGAAACGGCGGGGTGGAATTGGAATATTTTTTCACCGAGAGCATGGCACTCTATCTGAACGCATCATACTATTTCGGAGGAAATATTGAAGATAACTGGAAGGTAAAACCGGGTAAATATACCGGTGAATTCGGAAGTCTTGTAGGGACAATAAGTAGTGAAGATACTCTTGCCGGATATAATGTTAAAATCGGTATCTCTACTTTTACTTTCGGTGTAGGTGTTAAAGTTTATCTATAGATTCAGATTGATAGAATAAACTCTTTAATCTTTTCCATATTCGGATTTTCGAGGCATTTTTTATATTTACAATATCTTTTATAGCAGTTGCTGCATTTAAGTTTATTGTGAATAATCAGCGTATTGGAATTTAGGGGTCCGTTCCTTTCGGGTGATGTCGGTCCGAATATTCCCACTGTCGGAGTTTTAACCATGTCTGAGATGTGAAGCGGAAGAGAGTCGGAGGATATCAAGATTTTTGACAGTTGTATAAAAAGGATAAGATCCGAAAAATTTAAAAACGGAGATTTTATTGCACCTGTCATCTTAACGATATAGTCGGCTCTGATCTCCTCCTCTCTGTTTCCCCATAATACAATTATCTTAGAGTAATCTTTTAAATCGTTAATTATCTCTATATATTGTGCAGAAGTCAGCAGTTTTGATTGCCATCCGGCTCCGATATTCAGTGTAATAAAACTGTTATTCTCCAGCCCGTACTTTTTTAAAAAGTTTTTTAACTTGTTGCTTTGGGAAAGATTAACAAGAGGGAATGAGATTGTTTTTTTTTTAATCCCGATGGATTTTAAAAGATTTATATTTTTTTTTATTACATGATTCCATTCATTAAATTGTTCTGCGGTTTTTGTATAAAAAAGAGAAGATATAGGTTCTCTGAGGTTCTTCTTATTGAACCCCAATCTTTCTTTCCCGATAATATATGCAAGTATTGAAGATTTAATAAGACCCTGAAAATCAATAGAGATATCAAACATGTTTCTATATTTTTTAGATATTTCTCTTATGTATGATATTTTTTTTAAAAAAGGTCTGTTTTTTATATCTATTGCTACTATTTTATCGATTCCTTTAAAACATTTTAATAGTTTTTCTCCCTGAGGTTCGGTAAACCATGTTATCTCTATATCGGGAAATTTTTCTCTAAGCAGGTTGAATGCGGGAATTGCATGTATTATATCTCCGAGTGAAGATAGTTTTACGATTGCAATATTTTTAATTAATTGATTTTTCAGGTCTATTTTTCTATTTTGGAAATCTCTTTCTTTCTGTATTTTGAGAGATCGGCTTTTTGGAAATTACTATCATCGGGAATGACAATGTTAATTTCCGGGGATTCAACCACTTCTATGTTTATAGAATCAACTTTTAATGCAAGAAGATGTCCGCCTTTTGTTCTGTCTTTGCTTATGAAATGAAAATGAAAACCGGGAATATTTATATTTGCAAGAAAATCGGGAACATAAAATCCGACCAGAGTTCCTTCTATATTGGAAAACGAATACTCCTTTCTTCTTTTATATACCTGAGTTATGGAAGCGTAGGGTTTGAACTGCCGTGTAAATGTTCTTGCTTTTATCATTGAGAATGTCCCTGTTATTTTAATTGCATAGATTGAGTTTTTCTTTGGAATCATTTTTTTCAGATATTCCTTCATTTGAGTGAGATTAAATTTTCTGTTTGTAAAATTTTCACTGGAAGATTTGAAAAATGTTATTGTGAAAAACGGGGTTTTTTCATTCTCTTTTGCTTCAACTGCGGAACCGTCCACTTTAAAATGGTAGAATTTGCCGTCAATACACAATGCTTCCCCATCCATTTTTTGAAAGTATCCAATGCCGGTATCACCTAATTTTTTAAGATCCGCAAAAGAGATAACTCCGTCATATAGGGATTCACATACTGCTCCTGTAGTGGATACCTGTGTAATTGCATTTTCGGATTTGGCTATTGAATGGAAGGTCGTTAAAAGAAAAATCAGCGACAAAACAATAGTTTTTTTCATTTTTCACCTCGCTTTAAACTTTCAAATTTTATTATATCAGAAGTTGATCTGATTTTACTACCCCCGACTATAGCAATCTCTCCTCCGTAGGATTTAACGATATCTTTTTCCGGAACGGAATCAATTGTGTAATCCGAGCCTTTACAGTGAAAATCCGGTTTTATTGCAAGAAGGACATTGTCAACTCTTAACTCGTTAAAAATTGTAACATAGTCCACAAATTCAAAGGAAGAAATTATTATTGCTCTGCCGTTTTCATCAATTTCTGCACGATGATCTCCTTTAAGTGTTTTTAACGACTCATCGGAATTTATGGCTACGACAAGAATATCACCGATTTTTTTTGCAGCTTTTAAATATCGTATATGACCAATGTGGATGATATCAAAACCGCCGTTGGCAAGGGAGATCTTCTTTCCTTGCTTTTTTTCATTTTCTATAACTTCCTTTAGTGATTCAAGATTGAGTATTTTCCCTCTTTCCATATTATTTATATTTTTACATCGGTTAATTCCGCTTCGATCTCTGCGGGCTTGAGCGGATAAGCTCCCTCTTTCATTACAACAACGGAAGCTCCCGTATTGGCGATCTTTGCGGATTGTATCAGTGAGAATCCGGAACTCAATCCAAGACCGATAAGTGAAATTACGGTATCGCCTGCTCCCGTTACATCAACAATTTCCGAAGAACCGTGAATCGGAATAATTTCAGGCTCCGTGTCTTTCTCAAAAATAATCATTCCTTCATGACCTCTTTTTAACACTACTCCCTTGCATTTTAATTTTTTAATCAGCTCTTTTCCCGAAGATAAGAAATCTTCCGTATTTCTGAATTTAACGGAAGGAAACAGTTTTTTTATTTCCGGTTCATTGGGTGTGACATATGACACGCCTTCGAATTCAAGAAGGTTATCACGTGAATCCAGAATAAATATTTTTTCCGGAAACAATCCGATTAATTTTGCAAACATTTCAGCTGTTACCGCCTCTTTAAGATAGTCCGAGATAATAATGGTATCACACTCCGGGATCAATGAAACCAGAATTTCAAACAATTGATCATAAGACTTTTTACTTATCTCCGAATTATTGAGTGTATCAATCCTTAAAATTTGCTGTTTCCTTGTGTTTTCACTTCCGGAGAGTATTCTGCTTTTTTTTGGTGTTTTATAACCTTCAACTGCCAAAAGACCTGAGTCATCTATTCCATATGATTTTAGAATATTTCTTAACTCACGGCCTGTATTTTTTTTGTCGGTAAGTCCTACGGGAATCGGAACGGCACCCATACTTTTCAGGTTCATTACTACATTTCCCGCACCTCCGAGCTTGAAGAGGTTTGAAACAAATTCGGTGACCAGAACAGGTGCTTCCCTTGAAGTTCTTACAGTTGAAGTGAAAATATATTCATCAAGAATAAAGTCACCCCAAACCAGAATTTTTTTCCCTTCAAATTTTTTACATATATTCAATTTATTTTAAATTTCAGTAAAATATTTGTTATTACTGTTTAACCTCTATATATGAAGGGATACTTTCTTCACCCGAATCGGTAACCGCCTTGATAGCATAAGAGTATTCTTTATCTTTTTCCAATTTTCTGTGAAGATATTCAAAAGTTGATCCGTCTACCTCCGATATAAGATTAAGATTGGTTCCGTCATAAAGAAAGATTTTATATTTTACAATGTTTTTTCCTTTATTTGAGTTGAAAGGGTTTGAGTCCCAGGTAAGTTTATTCAGATATTCGATCTGAAGAAGAGAGTTGCTGATCTTTTGCACTCCGGAAAAATTAAGGGGAGGAGCAACTATCAGAAGGCTTTGTGCCGATGCACCTATATCAACTCTTGACTGACTTCCTCCCGAACTGCAGTTTGTGTGTATAATTTTCCCTTTATCCCGAAGAAGCTTTAAGGCTTTTGCAACGGAAATTTTTCTGTCAAGCTGTTTTAAGAGTGCCCATGCACCTGTAACATGAGGTGTCGCCATCGAAGTTCCGTTCCATCCTTCAAATGAAGAGTCATTGTCACCGGTGGAAGAGTATATACTGACCCCGGGTGCGTAGAGATCAACCATCCCGTTTTTCCAGTTAGAAAAGCTTGCTTCAACATCGGTTTTTTTTGTTGCACCGACAGCTATTGCCGATGAGATGCAGGACGGGCTGTCAACAGCATTGCAATAATATTCATTTCCTGTCGCAATAATTGTAGCGATTCCCACATTTATAAGATTGTCTATTATTTTTTTATACTGAGAGTGTGAACCGTCGCAAAAAGAGCTGAATGAACCCCCCCCGAGACTTAAGTTTGCCGCTGCAATGTTATAGTTATTTCTCTGTTGATAGACATATTCAAGTGCTTTTATCTGATCTGAGCTCCAACTTCCGACGCTATTATCCGAAGCAAAATATGAAAATACCTGAATGGCAATGATGTTCGCTTCTTTAGCAACTCCGAAAATAGCAGTGTGATTATTACCGGCGGCAATTCCCGCAACATGTGTTCCGTGGTCATAGCCGTTGGCATCACTATGATCATAGAAATGAGCGGCAGCACCGTCCCCGATCATCTGGGTTGTTCCGTTCGGGCAGTCACCTTCGGCTGAGTAGCATGCCTCAACTATGTCCTTCCCTTTAAACATATTGTGTGTTTTTCTTATCCCCGTATCAAGAATAGCGACATACCATCCCTTTCCGGTCACTCCCATCGACCATGCAAGGTCGGCTCCCACTACTTTTGTTGATTCCATAAGCTGAGGTCTATCCGGAGTTTTATCCATAGTGGATTCAACCGGTTTCGGTAAGTGAATAAGTTTATCTTCCGTTATAGATTTTACTTCCGGTAGATCTTTCAAAATATATAATGCTTCGGGACTTGCTGATATAGCAAGAAAAGGAAGAGTCGAATAACGTCTGGTAACTTTATAATCGGTATTATTCATATTGAAAAGTATTTTGTCCGCAACTTTGAATATAGCATTTTCAAGTTTCAGATCAGCGTTGTAGGCTTTCTGCTTTAACACATTACTTGGAGTTGTTCCTGTTTTAAATTGTGTTGATTTCTTCGTCAGTTTTATTAAATCGGGAACCGAGAAGGTTATCATAACTCTAAGTCTCCCGTTAGTTTGAGCCTTAAAGATCATATTCTGGAATTCAGGATCATTTAAATTCACAGATTGAGAAAAAAGTGACAATGAGAATGTCAATATAAAAACGGATATAAGAATATTTTTAAAATTTTTCATAAAAACCTCCGATATTCACAAAGTAGTATAAAATAAAATCAGGAAAAAATAAACTGAAATTAAATTTTTTAAAAAAATTATGGATTATATAAGATAATATATCAATCTTTTGAATATCTTTTCTTTATCCTCTCGTTAAAAGTTTTATCTTTTTTTGTTTTCCTATATCTTATTAGTTTTTCTAATCCCAAAATAAGTAATAGAATAAAAAGCAATCCGTAAAGATACATATTTAATAAAATCTCCTTCTCTATTTATCCTCTCCCCTAAGAGGTTAATTATATTTTACACAAAATTCTTTTTTAAGTCAAAATATTTAAAAGACACCTTTGTAAATGTTGAAAATATAAAAAATGTTGACAAAAATCTTTTTTTATTATATATTCTTGATAGGAGTCAATAATGGAAAATGAAAAAAAGGATAAAGAGTCAGAATCAAACAAAAATTCGTGCAATAATGTTTTTGATCTTTATATTGAAATGCGAAGAGATAAAACGGATTGGAAAAATGTTGAGAGAGAACTCGTCAAAATGATTGAGTCGGATAAAAATCTGTTTTTAAATATTGCCTCTGTTAAATTATTCCCGAATTAGTCTGTTTCGTGCCTCAAAGATAGAAAAGTGAATTGTCTTCGTTCTCTTCTTCAATTTTTTCAGTAGTTTTACTTTTAAATCTTTCGAGTGTGTTTTCAGTTTCAATGAACGGTGGCTGGATAGAATTGTAAAATATTCTTTCAATTTTGAGTTTGGTAAATCCCACACCTGAATATTTAAAATAGCAGTTAAATGGTTTTAAGTTAATTAATTCGGAAGGAAGAACCACTCTGTTTATTTTGAATTGTTCTCTGTGAGTGTAGGTGTCACCGAGCGAATTCGGAGATATTTGTCTGTCACCTGATTTCTGAATGATCTCCTGTTCACCAAGTGCTTTACTTAAAAATTCAGCAGTTGTCGGGTCGTTCAGCATAAAAATAAGATTTGTATTAAAATTATTAAAAAAAGTTTCTTTTTTCTCTTTCCCGTAGATATCGCTAACTGATCCCAGATCCTGATTGACGATGCAAAATGCTCCTCCCTTTGCTCTTGCCATTGTCAGAAAATCAAATACCGATGGCAGTTTTGAGAGAGAACCGAACTCATCAATGAAAAAATTTATCCGTCTCTCATCCGGTCTGGAAATATCAGGCAGACTTAACGTCTCTTTTATCATAAGATCTATTACAAATGTCATTAACGGTTTAAAAATAGAATCGTTACGTTTTATATTCAGCATGAAGAGATTTCCGTTTATATTGTTTGAAATAAATTCCCTGAAACTGAAATCACCGTCTATATAATAGAGATATTTAAAAAAGGATATCCTCTCTTGAAGAACTGAGAGCACGCTTGCCGCTTGAGGACTTTGCGGTGAATTGATATGTTTCAATGCACCTTTTTCTTCGGAGGGGAGGTTGCTTTCCAGAGTATTTTTTATTTTTTCAAGCGGCATGGAAAAAAAATCCCAAATATCTCTGTTTTTCGGAACGTTTCCATCTCTATTCAAACGGGAGATGTACAGATTTAAAATACCGATCCTGAAAATATCCCTTGCCGCATTGTACCAATAAGGATCCTTTGAATCTTTAGGCGGTTCAAAAAGAATTGACGAAAGGACATCAAAATCCGCATAATTCCTGATCTCATTCATAAAGTTCCATCCCGTACATCTTTTGTCGAAAGGATAGAATATAAAATCTTTCTCAGGATTAAAATGTTTTGCCAACAACTCTCCTTTTATATCATAAAATATTGATTTTTCCGGATTGGATGAAGAGTTTTGCCTAAGAATGGACTGTCCGATGATCTGATTTGCCAAAACTGTCTTCCCTGTTCCCGTTGAACCGAGGATGAGGATATGTTTCTGCTCGGCTTCGCGGGGTAAATAGATCTCTCCTATTTTTAAATTGTTCTCAACTCCCCCCTGAAGGTTTTCCGCGAGACACTCCTTTTTCATTAATTTAATCAGATTCTTTTTTGACAATATTTTCATTCCTCTAAGAAAAATATCATTCTTAACTCCGATCGAACGGATATAAAAGTATCCGATGTAAAAGAGGATAAAAAAATAGACAAATGAGTATTTAATAAAAGCCTTTTTAAGATTTTTAGGAAATCTGATAAAAAAATTGTCATAGTATCCGTTTAAAAAAAGTTTTAGGATCTTTTTTTTTATCAGTTTTTTTCGAACTATAAAGTTTGAAAGATCTTTATTGCCGTTAAAAAAATCGATAAACTCTTCGGGAAGAGGTACTAAATCATTTAAAGTTATAGAGAAACCGAAAAAATAGTTGACAATGGTTTTATTCGAAATTTTTTCCCCATCCGGAGGAATAGGTTTGTTTTTTATTTGTTTAAAATCCGGATATAGATTAAAGAAGACAAGTGTTATATGTAAGAAAAATGATAAAACGGATGCTATCAATAACATTTGAAAAAACATTTTTGCACTGGCGACGGCAGATTCATGTGCCATAAGATTCTTTGACATCTTTTCCTCCTCCGGATACATTTTTTATCTTTTTAATTGTGCCGGTTTCTCTTGAATTGTCATTTCCAATAAGGGAAATAATTGAGTGAAACGAACATAACGGGATAGATTCTCCATGATCTTTAAGAACTATAAATATATCTGCTTCTCTGTCACAGTAACGACATTTATATTCTGAAAAAATATCTATTTTTTTCATCTCTTCAATCTATATAGTAGTATATATTTTTTACATTTTCAACACAAAAAGGCGTGTTTTGTTAAACACTCCTTAAGTTAAACGGGCTGAAAATTTGATGTTAAAATAATTGAGGTCGTACAGCTATGCTTTAAATTTATACTTTCAGTTGATTTCCGATTTATTATGTTTGGAGCAGGATTTACAAATACCTTTGAAATTTATATGGTTTTCGCTGACTTTAAATCCTTTAAGACCTGAAATATTTACTTCTCCCGATTTGACCGGAATATCATAAATGTTTTTACAGATTGTACACATAAAGTGGGCGTGAACAGATGTGTCCGCATCAAATCTCGCCTCTTTTTCGTCAATGGATATCATTGAAACAATTCCCCTTTTTATAAAAAGTTCCATTGTATTGTAGACTGTTGTTCTCGAAAAAGTGGGGATCTTTTTTATCAGGTTATGATAAATGATTTCCGTAGTGGGATGATTTCTGTTCTTTACCAGATATTCATATATTTTTATTCTTTGATAAGAAGGTTTTATTCCGTTAGATCTCATAAATTCAATTATTTCATTTTGCTTGATTTCCATGATATTATCCGTTTTTAACCGAGTAGAAACAGTTTTTCGGTGAAAAAATTTTCTCACTCTTTTTTAAACTTTTTATAGCTTTATCTATCTCTTTTTTATCAAATCCTGATTTTTCGGCAATTTCTTTACTTTTTAAAGGATCTTTTGATTCTTTCAAAATATAAAATACTTTTTCTTCTATATTCATGGAAGCTCCTGATTATTGTAAACATTACAAATATAAAATAAAATCAAGGACTTGTCAATTACTTTTTTAAATGATAGAAGAACATATGGTCTCGAATTATCATGAAGAATAAAAAATTTAAAATCCAATCCGAATTTAAACCTGCCGGTTCACAGCCGGACGCAATAAAGAAACTTATAAACGGAATAAAAAGTGAAAAAAAATTTCAAACTCTTCTCGGAGTGACGGGATCGGGTAAAACATTTACCATTGCCAACGTAATAGAAGAAATTCAAAAATCTGTTCTTGTCATTGCACATAATAAAACATTGGCGGCACAGCTATACGGTGAATTTAAAGATTTTTTCCCTGATAACAGAGTTGAATTTTTTGTCTCCTATTATGACTACTATCAACCTGAGTCTTATATTCCCCAACGAGATCAGTATATCGAAAAAGATGCCCAGATAAACCCAAAAATAGAACAGATGAGATTGGAGGCGACGGCATCCCTGATGTCCGCTAAAGATGTGATCGTAGTTGCATCAGTATCTGCAATATACAGTGTCGGTCGTCCGGATTATTTTGAGGGGATGGGTTTTGAGATAAAAAGAGGCGAAAGGATAGATAGAAAAAAAATTATTGAAAAATTGGTCAACATCCAATATCAGAGAAATGATATTGAACTTGTTCCAGGAAGATTCAGAGTGAAGGGGGATACCGTTGATCTGGTTCCCGGATATTTTAATAATCTGATAAGAATAGAGATGTTTGGAGATGAAATCGAGAGGATTGTTGAAATAGACAGGATATCGGGTAGAGAATTGGAAGATATAGAAAAATATTATATTTTCCCCGCTCGTCATTTTGTTATTCCCGATGATGTAATGGATGATGCTTTAAAGAAAATAAGAAGTGATCTTGAAAATAGGTTGCCTGAGCTTGATATCATTGAAGCCCAACGTTTAAAGCAGAGGACGCTATATGACCTTGAAATGATAAAAGAGACGGGGTTCTGCAAAGGAATCGAGAACTATTCCATATATTTCGACGGAAGAAAGAGCGGAGAAAAACCGTATTCTCTTTTGGACTATTTCAACGATTTTTTAATAATAATCGATGAGAGTCACCAGACGATTCCTCAGCTTCATGGGATGTACCGAGGTGATCATTCAAGAAAAAAGAACCTTATTGATTTTGGTTTCAGACTGCCGAGTGCTTTTGACAACAGACCGCTGAAGTTTGAGGAATTTGAAGAATATATGAAGCAAAACCATGTGGTATTTGTCTCTGCAACTCCGGGACCTTACGAAAAAATTGTATCCGATATCATGGTTGAACAGATCATAAGACCGACAGGGCTTGTTGATCCTGTTGTCCGGGTAAGACCGTCTTCGGATCAGGTGGAAGATCTTGAAAAGGAGTTGGAAAAAGTTATAAAGAGAGGATACAGGGCACTTGTGACAACTTTAACCAAGCGGTTTTCGGAAGAACTGACGGAATATCTCGCTGAAAAGGGATTTAAGATCAGATATATGCATTCTGAAATCGATACTCTTGAGAGGAGTGAAATAATCAGGAGTTTAAGACTTGGTGAATTTGATGTTCTTGTGGGTATTAATCTGTTGAGAGAAGGTCTGGATATTCCGGAAGTGGGTTTTATCGGAATTCTTGATGCGGATAAAGAGGGCTTTTTAAGAGACGAAAGAAGTCTGATACAGACGATAGGAAGAGCTGCAAGGAATTCGGAATCAAATGTCATCCTTTATGGTGATAAAATGACCGATTCGATGAGAAGAGCTTTAAGCGAGACCGAAAGAAGACGAAGCATTCAGATAGCTTTTAATAGAGAGAACGGAATAATACCCAAAACAATAATCAAACCCGTGAGAGAAAAACTCGTGACTGTTAAAGATACCAAACATATTCCGAAAAGAGATATTCCCGGAATAATCAAAAAACTGGAAAAGGAGATGTTCAGGATGGCTGACATACTTGAGTTTGAGGCTGCTATAAATATCCGGGATCAGGTTAAAAGATTAAAAGAGAGACTAAACGAAAAATAGATCCGTGTTCGGATTTTTCTCTTTTTGATTAAACAAAACATTTTCCGTATATAAAAATAAATATTTAAAAATGTTAAGGAAATTTTATTCCGAAAAATATATCTTTTATATTGATATGGTTAAAATTAAAGGAATTGAGGTATTTGATTTAATACTGAACTAATTGTAAAATTATCGGGAAATGGGAAAAAAGGTTGCTGTTATTCACGATTGGCTTAACGGGATGAGAGGAGGAGAAAAAGTTTTGGAAGAGATTCTCGAACTCTATCCCGAAGCGGATATTTTCACTCTGTTTTTTGAGCCGAAAAAAATTTCCGAAAAAATTTTAAAACATAAAATTTATGTCTCTTCATTAAACGGATTCGGTTTCATCAGAAAAAGATACAGATATTTCCTGTCTCTCTTCCCTTCTGCAATTGAAGAGTTTGATTTAACCGATTATGAATTTATTATCAGCAGTTCCCATTGTGTAGCCAAAGGTATTATTCCGCCTCCGGGATCAATCCATTTAAGCTATCTTCATTCTCCGATGAGATATGCATGGGATCAGTATTATTCATATTTCGGGAGGTTAAAAGGTTTTAAGAAGATGTATATCAAAAGGAAGATCTCAAACTTGAGAAGCTGGGATGTTTCAAGCTCTCACAGAGTTGATCTTTTTATAGCCAATTCCACTTTTGTAAAAGAGAGGATCAGAAGATATTACAACAGAGATTCCGCTGTTGTTTTTCCTCCGGTGGATACGGATAGTTTTAAACCCGTTGATACTCCTTCCGAGAATTATTATCTTTCGGTTTCAGCTTTGGTTCCTTATAAAAGGATTGATATTATTGTGGATGCTTTTAATGAAAACGGGAAAAAACTGATTATAGTGGGAAAGGGTCCGGATGAAAAAAATCTGAAAAAAATCTCAAAAGGGAACATTGAGTTTAAAAAAGATCTCCCTTTTGAAGAACTTCTTGATCTTTATCAGAATGCAAAAGCATTTGTTTTTGCGGGAATAGAAGACTTTGGGATATCATTTGTTGAATCAATCTCCTGCGGAACCCCTGTTATCTCATTTAATAAGGGGGGAGTTAAAGATATTGTTAACGATACTAACGGGATTTTATATGATGAACATAGCGTAAAATCTCTTCTTTTTGCAATTGAAAGTTTGGAGAATCGGAATTTCAGCAGAAAAAAAGTGAGAAATTCGGCTTTGAGATTTTCAAAGAAAAAATTCAAAGAGAATTTCAAGAAATATGCAGAGAGTGTAATGTGATAAAGAAGAGAAGAAAACAACTTATATATATGTTTGTCTTTAGTGATGTTTTTGCAATTGCAGTCAGTTTTTGTTTTACATTTTTACTTAGGTTTTATTCGGGTATTTTCAGTATAAAAAAGGGGATTCCGTATTTCAGAGAATATTTATGGATTTTACCTGTTATTCTGATCGTTCAGCTCCTCTCTCTGACATATATGGGATATTACAGGGTAAAACTCAGAAGGAACAGGCTTGATGATCTTTTTCTTGTTTTTTTCAACACGGTTATCTCTTCGGTAGTGGTTTTACTGATATTCAGTTATTTAAAAAGTTACGGATTTACGGATTTTCAGGTCTCACATCTGTTTCTTATGATCTATATACTTTTTTCGCTCTTTTTTATCTCATTTTTCAGGTTTTTAATATTTTCTTTCTTTAATAAATGGTTCCTGAAAAGGAATGGTATTTCGAAAGTTCTTATTGCCGGGAATGGAGATCTCGGTAAGATGATAGCCGAAAAACTTAAAAAGTATAAACATTTCGGTATAGAGATCGCCGGCTTTCTATCCTCTGAAGAGAATGATCCGGGAGTGATCGGAGATTATGGTTCCCTTGAAGAGGTCGTAAAAAAATATGGCATAACAGATCTGTTTATAGCAATCTCGATGAAAGAGTTCGGAACCGTAATGGATCTTATTGAAGCGGGAAACAATCTTTTAATAGATATAAAGCTGGTTCCTGATATTGTATACCTCTCTTCTCTAAAGATGGGAATGGAGCATGTTGAAGGAATTCCCGTAATAAATCTCGGAGATATTCCGCTTCAGGGTTGGAAACTTTTTATGAAAAACTCCTTCGATATGTTTTTTGGTTTTTTAGGATTGGTTGTCTCATCGGTTCCGATGCTTTTTATAGCAATCTTTATAAAATTAACTTCGAAAGGAGCTGTCTTTTATACCCAGTCAAGAGTAGGACTGGATGGAAAAACGTTTAAAATAATAAAATTCAGAACAATGATAGAAAATGCCGAAAAAAATACGGGAGCGATCTGGTCTCCCCCCGATGATAAAAGGGTAACTGCGATCGGGAAAATACTTCGGAAGTTTTCAATAGATGAACTGCCTCAACTGATAAATGTTTTTAAGGGTGATATGAGTCTTGTCGGACCCAGACCGGAGAGACCCGAACTTGTAGAAAAATTTAAAAACAGTATCCCGAGATATATGTTGAGACATACCGTTAAAGCCGGAATGACCGGATGGGCTCAGGTTCACGGGCTAAGAGGAAATACTCCGCTTGATAAAAGGATAGAGTTTGATATCTATTATATTCAAAATTGGTCAATGAAATTGGATCTTGAAATTTTATGGAGAACAATTCTTAAATTTCAGTTTATCGATAGCAATAGTTGAAAATGGGAGCCTGTGATAATTGCTTTTTAAGAAAACTTTGTTACTATTAAAAAATGGATAGAAAAATAAAAAATATCTCTTTGTCGGATAAATTTCTTCCCTTTCTTGAGAATCTAAGTGAGAAAGCGAGAAGTAAAGACAGAGTTCCTTTTATCGGGAGAAAAGATGTTCTTGAAGCTGTAATGGAAACTCTGTTGAGAAAACTTAAGAATAAACTTCTCCTCGTCGGGAAACCCGGTGTCGGGAAAACAGCACTTATCACGGAATTGGCATCGGTTATAAACAGCGGGAAAGTTCATCCTACTTTAAGAGGGAGGACGGTTTTCGAGTTATCGATGAATCGTTTTTTCTTTTCCAATGAGAGCAGAGAAAAGTTTAAAGATGATCTTGAACTTCTCTTTTCCGAGCTTAAAGAGAATTCGGACAAGATCATTATTTTTCTGGACGAGATGGTTATTGAAGCTTTTGCAGGAGTTGAAAAAGATATAAAAAAGAATCAGATAACAAACATTCTGAAATCATATTTCCTTAGCAGGGAGCTGATCATTATTGCCGCTACCACTCCCGATTATTATTATAAGTTTATTAACAATGATGATTTCTTTTCAATAAATTTTTCGTCTCTTTTCTTAAAGGAACCGGACGAGAAAGAGATGATGGAAATTCTTTCGGGTATCTCTCATAATTTCAGTTCATACTATTCATTGAAGATAGGAAAAAAGGAGTTGGAAACTATATATACAATGGCAAAAAGATTTATGCTTCACAGGGCTTTTCCGGGAAAAGCTGTTGAATTGCTTGATATATCGTGTTCCAAAGCATCTGTAAAGGGTGAAAAAAAACTGAAAGCGAATAATATATATTTAACTATCGGGGAAAAAACAAGACTTCCGGTTAAAATAGTTGAATCGGATCCGGTTAAACAGGTTGACGGATTGCTTAAATATTTAAAAAACAGTGTGGTTAATCAGAGTCCTGCTATTGAAGAACTTGTAAGAGTTATAAAATTATCTAGAATGGAGATTGAGAACGGGTCCAGGAATTCGGGCAGTGTTTTTCTTTTTTTGGGACCTCCCGGTGTAGGAAAGAGTTTTACGGCCGGTAAGATATCGGAATATCTTTTCGGTGGGAAGGAAAAACTCAGAACTATTGATCTCAGAGAATACGGGAGTCCGGAGGATATAAGCCGATTTGTTGTTGATAAAGAGGGTAATATGGGATCACTTGTAAAAGAACTTGAGTTTAATCCTTTCTCTCTCATTCTCTTTGAAAATATTGAGTTTGCTCATCCTTCAGTCCTCTCTTTTCTTGTGAAAACGATAAAATTCGGAGAAATAATTGATGAGAAAGGTAAAAAATACTATTTTCTACATAATATTTTTATCTTTAGTTTAACAAGGATCGGGGAGAAAATATTTGAGAATCGAATCGGGTTTATTAAAGCCGGTAAAGAGTCGGGAGAACTGATCATTCCGAGTAAGATCATGAACCTGCTTGAAAATGTCGATGAAATAATAGAGTTTGCACCGATTGATGAAGTCGGATTAAAAAAAATAGTTGAAAAAGAGATAAATGCGTTAAAAGCGGATATGGAGGAAATGTTTCCGTGTAAATTAAATTTTGATAAAAATATTTTTGAGGTCCTGGCTCACCAGTCTGCCGTAAGCGGGGGATCCGCTCATAAAATGAATGAATTTATTGAAAGAGAGATAAGGGGCAGGCTTCTCAGTATACTCTCTGCTAAAAAGAGAAAAAAATGTTCTTTAAAAATATTTTTCAAAGATAATATGTTAAATATAGAGGCGATAAATGGAAAATAATCGAAAGATCACGGCAGTTGTTCTTGCAGCCGGAAGATCAAGCAGAATGAAGTCCGATAATTCAAAAATGGTGCATAAAATTCTCGGGAAGGAGATTATAAACTATCTGCTTGATTCACTTGTTATGTCGGGAATAATGGAAGAAGATATAATTGTTGTTGCGGGAGACAACCTTGAAGAGATAAGGTCGGTTGTCAAAAGGAATATTAAGTTTGTTATTCAGAAAGAACAGTTGGGAACGGCAGATGCCCTGTTGGCGGCAGAACGGTTCATAAAGGATTTCAAAGGGGATCTTCTTGTAACCGTAGGAGACAATCCCTATATCAGCAGTGAAGAGTTAAAAAGATTTATCTCATTTTATACGCATAAAAATGTTGAGTGTGCATTTATCTCTGCAATTTTCCCTTCAACGCCTCCTCCTTACGGAAGGGTTATCCGAGAAGAAAATGGCAGTGTGGAGATGGTTGTGGAAGAACTTGATGCTACAGATGAACAGTTGAAGATAAGAGAGGTTAATTCCTCAATATATCTTTTTAAAAATGAGACGGTTTTTGATCTTTTTAAAAAAATCGATAACAAAAATAAAAAAGGTGAATACTATCTGACTGATATAATATCAATATTAAAAAACGAGGGATTTTCGGTTGATGCTCTTCCTGCGAAAGATTACCGGATATCGATCGGTATCAATAACAGATGGGAACTTAGTGAAGCCGAGCGTTTTTTTAATTTATCAAATCTTAAAAGATTGGCTGTTGAAGTCGGTGTAACAATACTTCAGCCTGATTCTGTCACTGTGGAGACGGGTGTTATAATTGGTAAAGATACCGTTATATATCCTAATGTCTACTTAGGTTCGGGAACAAAAATAGGAAGGAATTGTAAGATCGGTCCGTTTGTTTATATAAAAAATTCGGTAATAGGAGATAATGAGAATATCTCTTTTGAAAAGAGACTCGGGTAAAAAATGAAGAAGATAAAGAGCACAGCTCCCGGAAGAATATGTCTTTTCGGAGAACATCAGGATTATATGGCACTTCCTGTTATTACGGCGGCAATAGGACTTGTGATAGAGACGGAAGGTAGTGTCGGGAAGGGTGGAACGGTAGATATCACTATGCCTGATACGGATGAGCATATTGTTTTTCAGTCTGATAATATTATTTATGAGAGCAAAAAAGATTATCTCAAGAGCGGATTTAAAGTTCTAAAAGATAAGGGTCTGATAGGAAATATGGATGTAAATGCCGTATTAAAAGGAAATATTCCGATAAAAGCAGGAACATCTTCGTCAAGTGCTTTGGCCGTTTCCTGGGTCGGCTTTCTTCTCTCTTCCGTTTGGACCAAGGAAAAGATCCTGAATAACAGGGATATGATAGCGGAATTCGCATATCTATCCGAAGTGGAAGAGTTTGGTGAAAGCGGCGGGAGAATGGATCAATATGCTTCCGCTCTCGGAAAGATAAACTATTTTACTTTTCATGATGAGAAAAAACATATAAGTCTTCCTGCAGAGCTTTCGGGATTTGTTCTCGGTGATTCGGGTGAACCTAAGGATACCCAGAAGACATTGAAACGGATTAGGACAGCACAGGAATCCGGATTGAAAGAATTAAACTCTATTTTCTCTTTTAAGGATAATTTTTCAGTAGATTATGAGATAGCTAAAAATTATTTTAATAGGATAAGTCCTGAACTAAGACCATATCTGAGGGCGGTTTTAATTAATCATAAAATCACGGAAGATGCAAAATCAGCTCTATCTAAAAAAAATTGTAATAAAGAGAGAATTGCATCTTTAATGAATTCCCATCATGCCGTATTGAGAGATGAATTAAAACTTTCAACAAAGAAGATAGAAAAGATGATAGATTTTTCTCTTAATGCCGGAGCTCTTTCCGCAAAGATAAACGGATCGGGAGAGGGAGGATGTATGTTTGCCTATTGCCCGGGAAGAGAGGAACAGGTATCCGAGGCAATAAAAAGTGCAGGCGGGACACCCTATATTCTTGATATTAACGAAGGATTAACGGTTGAAATCACCGAATGATCTGATGAATTGTATTACCGTAAAGATAGATTCGATAAAAATAAAAGATCTTTTTACTCTTTCCGATCCGGTTGATCCGGAGCTTCATGAAAAGTTTAAAGAGATGTTTCCCGGAATCCCCGAGTTGCTCCTTAACGAAAGAAAGGAATTGATCTCAGGGTATGACTCTTTTATCTATTTAAGAATGAGCGGTGTTGAATATGTTGATGTCTGCGTTGCGGATATTGATGAGAAGGATTCGCTTTTTCTGGCGTATAACCGTAGAAGGAGTCTAAAAGAGTTTAATCTGTTTGAAAAAATCTCATTTATTAAAAAGATTATCGATTATTCCGATTATAACGAAATATATAAACGGACCGGAATTGATATAACCATTAATGAGAAAGTATTAAAAAATTCAAAACGGATTTTAACAGGTAATATGGGGAATCTGCTTAAAAAAAATTTAATAACGGTTAAAACGGCACTTAAACTTGTTGATTTAGAGGAAAATAACAGATTGGTTTTAACTGGAATATTTGCAGAAATTCCCATGTCGGCATCAATGCAGAGAAATCTTTTGGAGCTTACGGAGGAGATAATATTCAGGGATAAATGTACTGTTTCGGAGCTGTTTGGGAAAATCAAAAATGAAAACGGATTGACTGCCGGTGAAATTATCCTGCGATTAAAAAGATTAAGATATCCTGAATATTCAAAATATGAAGATGAGTGGAAAAGAAGAGTGAAGAAATTAAAAGTTCCGAAGAATTGGAAAATATCTCATTCTCCATTCTTTGAAAAAAATGTTGTAGAGTTAAGGATAGTTGAAAAAGATCTTGATGAAATTGAGAGTCTACTTAGAAAGATCGGAAAAGAATGATTTATCAAAATTCTTGCGGGATAGTCGTTTCGGGTGTATAATTAAATTTAAATATTAACAAAAGTCCGGAGCAAATCATGACTGATAAAAGCGGAGATATTATACTTGAAGATGCTATAAATCTGAAGAAGGATTTTCCTTCCCATAATTATAACGAGTGGAAAAGTCTGGCGGAGAAAGGTTTAAAGGGAGGATCTTTTGAAGAGATTCTTGTTCATAAGACCATTGAAGAGATAGAGATAAAACCTCTATATACCCAAGATGATATTAAAGATAAGTATATTTCGGATTCCGAGCCGGGAATCAAACCTTTTATCCGAGGCGGGAATAGTAAAAAAGAGTTGATGGGTGACGGGTGGCATATCTGTCAGAGAGGATATGAATTGTCCCCCCGTAAATTAAACGGAGAACTGAAAAAAGAGATCAAAGGTGGTTGTGATTCTCTCCGAATAGATATTTCTCCGGAAATTTCGGGAGTGCATCTCTCGGATATAGGTGATATTAATAATATCTTTGAAGGAATAGATATAAAAAAATATCCGATTCTCTTTAATTCGGGTGATAAATATTTTGAATTGTTTATCCTTTTGATCGGTTTTTTAAAGAATAGGCCTGAAAAGGAGAAAGATTTGAATATCTTTTTAAATTCCGACCCCATTGGCGTATTGGCTCAGAATGGAAAAATAACGGGAAATATTGAGGATTCTTTTAAAAAGATAGCTTTACTGATTAAATTCCTGTCGCAGAGAAGATCTAAAATAAAGGTTTTAAATATTTCATCTCTTCCTTATCATAATGCCGGTTGTGATGCTTCGGAAGAGATCGCTTTTGCTCTGGCAACTATTGTAGAGTATGCCGAGGCTTTATCCGTTCATGGGATAGATTTTAAGGAAATTATATCTTCGGCTCTGTTCAGCTTTGGGCTTGGGACTGATTTTTTTATGGAAATTTCAAAATTCAGGGCATTCAGAATACTTTTAAGTAAAATATCGGATAGATATAATTCAGGGGAAAGCAGTGGAGATTTCAG
>Ga0256845_1000754_pt1 | contig 28355 bp, 23 predicted proteins | sample RiftiametaG_FD_189101 | JGI IMG/M metagenome (GOLD analysis project Ga0256845, IMG submission 189101) | Tube worm associated microbial communities from hydrothermal vent at the East Pacific Rise, Pacific Ocean - Riftia | ecosystem: Host-associated > Annelida > Integument > Unclassified ...
TTCGTTTTTATTTGTCAAAACAGATGGTGCTTTTCTTATTTGAGTAATACTGTGATCGATTGATCAAATTTGGCGAAAACTTAGTGCTAAGTCATTGATTTTATGTGCAGAGACAGATCTACACCCGCCTGTAAATAGGCTAAATCAAGTTTGTCCTCCTCTTTAACTAAGGAATGTGGTAATGGTTAACTGTGCAAGGAGTTAGCCGCACCAATTGTTGTTGAGTCGCGCTTTTAGATATTATTGTCAAACTAAATTTGATTAGCGAATAATTAGTTAGTATAGACCTAACCGTTCCTAAGATTCGAGGGGATGGCGCTAAACCCCGATAAGGGTAGCTACTTAATAGTTCAGACAACGTTTCGCGGTAAAAATGCTTTTGGTGGAGTCATAAAAAATACCGTCAAAGCCAAGGAGTCGCTCAATGAGCAAATTTTAGAAATTATTGAACAGTATTGATTAGCAATATTATAACTGAAGAGCAAAATTAAGTGACCAAAGAAATACAAATTTACTCAGCATTATTACAGGACATTAAAACTCGTATTCATCGAGGACAACAAAAAGTTGCTCATTCTATTAGTACTGAGCTGACGGAAATGTATTGGGATATTGGAAATATGATCCATGAGCGCCAGCAAAATGAAGGTTGGGGAGCAGGCATCATTCCGAGACTAGCAAATGATATCGTCAACGAATTACCCGAAGTAAAAGGTTTTTCTGAGCGAAATTTGAAGCGAATGTTACGATTTTATCGGGAATATGCTGCATCGGAAGTGGCCGACGGAAAAGTGCCACAGGCTGTGGCACAATTGCCATGGAGTCATAATGCATTGCTAATTGAACGAGTTAAGGATGTTAGAGCAAGACTATGGTATGCCGAACAGATAATGATCGAGGGCTGGAGTCGCAACTCGCTAATGCAAATGATAAAAAATAACGTTTTTGAGCGACAAGGGGCAGCGGTGAGTAATTTCACCAAAAGATTACCCGAAATCCAATCGAACCTAGCTCAACAGACCTTAAAAGATCCTTATGTTTTCGATTTTCTTACTTTGTCTGAACCCTTCAAAGAAAGGGAGTTGGAGACAGAATTGCTCAAACACCTTGAGAAGTTTTTGCTTGAACTTGGTGGTGGATTTTCCTTCGTAGGTCGCCAATATAAAGTTGAAGTTAGTGATCAAGACTTTTACATTGATCTGCTTTTCTACCATTTGAAACTGAGAGCGTTTGTGGTCATTGAACTTAAAAGAGGTGATTTTAAACCAGAATATGCCGGTAAAATGAATTTTTATTGTTCAGTGGTAGACGACAAACTTAGACATTCGACTGATAATCCGACAATTGGGTTAATTTTATGCCAAACCAAAGATCGTATTTTGGCTGAATATGCCTTGCGCGGTATTCAAAAGCCTATTGGTGTTTCCGACTATGAACTAACCAGAGCATTGCCGGATAACTTAAAAACGAGCTTACCCAGCATTGAAGAATTAGAGTCTGAGTTAGCTAGTGATATAGAAAATGCAAATGATTGAATTGTTAGCACCAAAACAAAAGCTTTTCTTATGTGGGGACGCGAATGGTAAAGCTATTGAATGGCATATATTTAAAAAACACTGAGCAAGAATCAGAAGTTCTTACATTTGGCAAGTCCAAGGAAAAAAATCGATAAGGATTCAACAGACGGAATTTCTCGATTTGGTGGAGTGTTCCGCGAACCCAGCTATACAAACGCATACTTTAAAGCTGCAAAAGTGCTTCTTGAAAAAGCAAAAGATAACGGAGAATTGGATGAGCTTGGATTACCCATTTTTTATCTTATTCGCCACACAGTAGAACTCAAAATCAAATCTTTACTTACAATAATTTACGACATTTGTGATATGAGTAGAGAACTGTACCCTGAAAAATATACCGATGAAATAAAACCTTCGAAAAGACAGATAGATAGGCTAAATACAAGCCATAATATTGAGAAACTTTATAACGACCTTAAGAATTGCTGTGAAGAATTAGAAATGGTATTCCTACCAAACAGTTTGTTGCCTGTTTTGACCATTATTAAGACTTATGAAATTAACCCAACTTGGTCTCGTTACAATAGGTCAGGAGAAGGTCATCACACCAAAGATGAGGTAACGCTACCAATTATAAGGTTATTTGATGACTTAGAAAAACTGTTCCAAGAATTGCACTACGATAATGATGACTCACTTGAGTCTAAGCTTTATTCGGAGTATCAAGCACTTATGGTTAGGGGTGATGAGAAAAATTACTAATCTGTCAGTTGTGGGTAACGCCGCTGGTGAGTTCTTGGTTATTCTATTCCTTAGCGTACGTTTTCGTACCATTGGACTTCAAACCCCTTATTCTAGGATTATAAATGATTGGCGAGTTTTTGTTGGGGATCGAAATTAGTAAAAATGGCCTACTAAACCAATATATCTAAACCTACCAATGATTCGATTGCTTCACGCCTTGCAAGATTTTTAGTCTCAATGTATTGGGAGATTGAGCGATTAGTTGATTTACCATCGGACTCCCTATTCTCAAGACCTGATAGCTGGCTACGGCGTTGAGGACTTAGAGTAAATAGATTTTTGCTTCGCTCGGGCCGAGTGATATTGTTTTGAATTTCAATCGTTTGAGGTTCAGAAATTGGCGGTTTAGTTCGATTTGAAATACCAACAGGGAGAATTTCCGTTGATGGAACTTTTTTGGCAGGCAAAACAAAAGGATTATTTGTCAGATTAATATTCAAACCATGCCTCTTGCTTTAAATCTAGAATAATCAGTGAATTTACAAATTATAGGTTATTTTTGTTGAGATTTCTTTTTTGCCACATCATTTCTTAGATAGACGGGTTGTAAAAGCTCAGGCTTTAATATTTCATGTTTGTCATAATGATCACTAGCAATTGCCAGCATCATTTCGGCATTCGGAAAATGTATTGGCAATAATAGAGCTTTCATTGCTTCTATCTCCGCTGAATGTTGATAGACCGCCCAACCTGTACCGGCTTTTACCCACTTGGAATGATCAGCAGAAATCGATCCGCTTGCGGCTGTTAAGCGCGGATCCAATACTATGTTTTCTGCACCGATGACTTGTTGAGGGTGTATTTCCTTTGGAATCCCCTCCTCCCCTCGTTTGAATCCTGCAAAATAGACTTCTTGCATTCTGGCATCTATCGACGACAAGCAAATCGAATGATTGTTATTGTTAAAGGCTTCAGCAGCTAAAATTTGCAGCGAAGAAATAGCAATGCATGGTAATTTTGCCGCATAAGCTAATCCTTGAGCAACGGAAATAGCGATCCGCAAACCAGTAAAAGCGCCGGGGCCAACGCAGCAAGCGATAGCATTCAACTGATTTAGAGCTATGTTGCTTTCTTTTAATACTGAATCAATCATGGGTAACAGTCGTTCTGCATGCTTTCGAGGTGCAAGCTGAAATCGTTTAACGATATATTTCTCATTAAGTAAAGCGACGGAACAGGCTTCCGTTGAGGAATCGATTGCAAGGATTTTGCTCATTGTTGTTTTTCCTTTGGATTATCTTTGTCAACATCAGATAAATACTCGGATAAAAACTGGGTAACAATGTCCTGATTACGGGTTCTTTTCATATTGGGTAGACTGTTAATGAAGATCCCGCCGTAATCTTTACCCACTAAACGAGGATCGCAAATACAGACTACGCCTTTGTCTGACACGCTCCGTATTAAGCGCCCGGCCCCCTGCTTAAGACTTAACACCGCATCTGGTATCTGCAATTCATAAAAGGGGTTGCCTTTTTGCTGCCGACAACGGGTGATTTTAGCATTAAGAACCGGATCATCTGGCGGTGCAAAGGGCAGTTTATCGATCACAACTAATGCTAGGTTGTGTCCACTAACATCCACCCCTTCCCAAAAACTGCCTGTCGCAATCAAGACCGATCGGTCTTCTTCAACAAATCGTTGCAATAGTTCATCTTTACTGGCTTCTCCTTGCACTAGGCAATTGAATACATTCAACTCTCTAAGCTTTTCCGCCGCCAGATTAAGTGCCCGGTGGCTGGTAAACAGTAGAAACGAGCGGCCATGAGTCGTTTGCAGCAGAGGCAAACAGGCATCGATTACCGCATTGGTATGTTGCCGATGGCTGGGGGATGGCAAATTGCGCGGAACATACAAATAGGCTTGTTTTTGATAGTCAAAAGAGGAAGGAAGGTTCTTTTGAACCACGCCTTGCCAACCTAACTCATTGATATAATGTTCGAAATTATCATTAACCGTTAGGGTTGCCGAGGTCATGATCCAACTAGATTTGGCATATCGCTGACGACTTGCCTGAAATAGCTCAGCGACATCAAGTGGCGTCGTATTTAAACGGAAACCGCCTCGATTGGTTTCGTACCAGTTAATTGTGCCTTTGTCAGAATGGGCTCCTAAACTAAATTCTTCTACTGTATGTTTGAATCCTAATAGTCTCTCAAAACAAGATTCAAGCACTTTTGTTCGAGTCGAATTAACTTTAACTACATCTATTAACTTATTGATTTTTGATAATAATTCATCAAGAGCCTCTTGTTGTCGATGGTTAGAATACCACTCTTCTTTAATATCATAATCAGGCAAGATCAGGCGAAATTCTTTTACCTGTTTCGCGAGCCTTTCGGAGTCTAATAATAGATCGCGACTATCTGTCACTTGAGTTCGATATTCCAGTTCCACTTCTTTGCACAGTTCGTTAACCTGACGACTGGTCAGTGAGTTACCATAAAAATGATAAGCTGTTTTGCTTAGATGATGGGCTTCATCAATGATGAAAATATCCGTATCGGGCAGTAATTCTCCAAAACCATCTTCTTTGAGTACTAGATCAGCCAATAATAGATGATGGTTTACCACCAGAACTTTGGCTTTTCTGGCCCGTTCTCGTGCTGCTGACAAATAACATTCATCGATAAACGGACAATCCTGACTTAAACAATTTTCTGCCGTGCTAGTGATTAAAGGAATAATCGATGATTTTTCCGGTAAAACTGACAAATCACCTAAATCACCACTGAGTGTTTTATCACGCCAACGATTAATAATACCCAGATGTTTCACCGCTCTAGGATCCGGTAATCGCCCAGAGGCCAGAGTGTTTTCCAATCGATATAAACAAAGATAATTGTTACGCCCTTTCAACAAGGCGATCCTTGGGTTCAATTGTAAGATTTTTAAAATGGCTGGTAGGTCGCGTTTAAACAGTTGATCTTGTAGGTTTTTGGTTCCCGTTGAAACGACCAGTTGTTTTTCAGACAGCAACGCTGGCAACAAATAAGCAAATGTTTTTCCCACCCCAGTGCCAGCTTCGATCACTAGATTGGTTTGATTTTGAATGGCTTCATTAACGGCAACCGCCATTTGTTGTTGCACATCACGTGGTTTAAAGTCGGGGTTAGCTTGTGCAAAATGACCATCTGCTCCGAGACAATCCATGATTTGCTGATTAGGTATTTTCAATCTTGTTCGGCCTGTTATCTGAATCAGGGGATCCCCATACCAACTCACCGATTGCTTTATACTTTGCAATGGTCATGGATCCTCTTTTATCTTGTGGCAAATTTGCCATTTCTTTATCAATAATACTTCTTTTAATCGTGTAAATTTGAGTGGGTAAATACTCGGCGTTATAGATAACCATTAATAAATTAGTCCATTTGGACTTCAGGCTAAGCTTACCCAGTTTTTGGCGAGCTTTTCCAGCCTTAAAAATCACTCGACCTTTAATCAAATAATGATCAATTTTTTGTTCATTGATTGGCACTTTCTCTGAAGTGTTAGGATCTATTTTGTCGGAAGCATCAATGCCATTAGATTGTTCGTTTTTGCGTAGACCCAAAATATTAATCGCATCAAATCTCGCTAACTCCTCCGTCACAGGTAATGCCTGACCGGTTTGCTCACGGTAATCGGCTGCAAGTTTGCGTGTTTGGGTCATTAACTGGTTAATGTCATAACTGGCTAACGATGCAGGAAGATCGGATGAGTTCATTTTGTTTAGAGTTATATGATGGTGTGGTTATTCGAGAAGTCTAACATATTGAGGTCATTTGGTTTCAAGTCAAATTCATGATTTCATTCAAAAATTTCTTGTATATGATGAACTTGTTGATAAATCTTAAGTGGCGAGTGAACAAACAACTCATCAAGCGTATTGGCACCACTGGTGACTCCAATCGCATCGACACCGGCGTTATTAGCCATTTTTAAATCATGTACACTATCACCAATTACAATTGAGCGTTCGGCTGGTATGGATGTTCTGGCTAATAAACGATTGACCATTTCCGGATGTGGTTTGGACATTGCTTCATCAGCACAAATAGAATATTCAAAGAAATCTAGCATATTGACAGAGGCTAAAGCCCTATTTAATCCGACCCTAGCTTTACCGGTTGCGACAGCAACAACGTATTCTTTTTCTCTTAACCAGTTAAGCAAAGAAAGAGATCCCTCAAACAGAGGGCTAGGTGTGGTGTCCAGTTCAATGTATTGCTCGCGATAAATATCGGTAAGCTCTTTACGGTATTTTTTCTCGGAGCTAGGAAATATTTTGCCCAATACCGCATCCATGCTCAAACCGATAGTACTTTTAACGGCCTTTGCAGTCGGTATTGGTAAATCAGCCATTCGCGCCGTCTGCTGCATACAGGATATAATCCTGGCAGTCGAATCCATTAGCGTTCCATCCCAATCAAAAATGACTAGTGAATATTGTTTTTTCATAATTTGTTAACGGCTTTTCTCGATTTTATTTTTAAAGATTTGATAACCTGTTTCATTTGATCGGGTATCGGCGCTTCAACTTGCATTTTTTGTTCAGTATCCGGCAAAGTAAAACTAAGTTTTTGTGCATGTAGCATAAAAGTTTTGATATTAAGACGCTGTAAAATAGTTTGATCTGAATTGAGATCACTGTACTTATCATCGCCCAACAGTGGACAACGGCAATATTTAGCATGGACTCTAATTTGATGGGTACGGCCGGTGACCGGCTTCGCCTGAATCAAGCTGTAATGGCCTAAATTTTCCAATAGCGAAAAACGCGTTTCTGAAGGCTTACCTTCTTTGTCGACCAACACTATCCGTTCGCCGGATGGCCGTTCTGTTTTTTTAAGCGCTACATCCACTCGGGTTTGACCTTTTGGCCAGCATCCTGACACAATCGCAATATACTCTTTATTCATTTTACGGTGGCGTAGTTGATTTTGAAAATGGATTAAATAGGAGCGACGTTTAGCAATTAATAAACACCCGGATGTATCGCGATCGATACGGTGAGCCAGCTCCATAAATTTTTCTTTAGGTCTTAATGATCTCAAAGCTTCAATAACGCCAAAGGATAATCCGCTTCCACCATGTACGGCAATTCCAGACGGCTTATTGATGACCAAAAATTGTTGGGTCTCCAATAAAATAGAGTTTTCCAATTGCTGAACTTTATCCAGCTTAGTCAGGTGAGAATCATCTTCTTTTGCCGATACTCTAATAGGGGGAATGCGAACCACATCGCCCGTTTTTAATTTATAAACCGCTTTAATACGCCCTTTGTTAACTCTCACTTCACCTTTACGTAAAATACGGTAAATCCGACTTTTAGGTACACCCTTTAACTGTGTGAACAGATAATTATCAATCCGCTGACCGTGATGATCAGCGTCTATAGTCCAGAGCTGGACCTTATCAAAGGAAGTCAAAACGAGTCAAATTCACTATCAATGAGAATGCCGGAATTATCCGGTAATTTGATAGAATTTGCGACTGTTTTGTTAGTTTTGCGTAAAAGACAAGTCGTTAAGACAAACAAAAGTATCTATTCATTATTGGAATACATTGTCATTTAGATGCGAGTCAAGTCATTACGCAACATCGTCTTTGAAAAAATCACCTAGATGGTCATTGATCCGCCGATTCAACCAAGTTTCCATACTGGAGCCTTCTTGTTTGGCAGCGTTCATTACCCTATTCTGTTGGTCGGCAGTGAGGCTAATATTGTAATTGCCGATAAAAGGGATCGATCCCTTGGATTTGATTGGTTGGTGCATTTCGCAATAATCTTCAACACATTTTATGAAATTTTGCTTAATTTCTTCAGCGGTTTTCCCATCAAACTCCAGTAAATCCAGAGCATTGAGCACCTCCCCGGTCAATAGTAAACGCCGATCATCAAATTCGATCTTTCCAATAAAACCTTTGTGCAACAACATCAATACACTCCAAAAAAGCAAAATACCACTCGCTCGTTGGCATTCAATTTATCCTAAAATAATCAGTTGAAGTCTTAGAAAGAATGCTATCTCGCGGCGTGGCGCTATTTTTCGCGCTTCAACTGATTTTTCTAGGTTGATACAAAACTAATTTAAATATAGCAGTTATTAGATTTTTGGCGTTGAATAATTCAACAAATCACAATTATTTCAAAGCGCCTGTTTTTTATACCATTTTTACATTAGTGTTGTTATTTGGATTGCAAAGACAAAATGATTGTTATTTAGAAACTTATTTAAGTTTATGGTTTAACTCTTTGTTTTTTATATTTTATTTATCTAATGAATGCCCCTATTTAAATGATGGATGCCAATTTCGCACCTTGTTTAATGGCACGTTTAGCATCTAGTTCAAGCGCGATATCCGCACCTCCAATTAAATGTACTTGATCAAACAGCGATTTAAGTTGCAAATAAAGTTGGTTGTTTGAAAGTTGCCCAGCACACAATATAACATTATCAACCTCTAGACAGCGGCTTTGACCATCAACATTAATATACAACCCTTGATCATCAATTTTTTCGTAATGAACATGATTGATCATTTTAACCTTTTTATGCTTTAAACTTAATCGATGAGTCCAGCCAGACGTTTTACCTAAACCAGCACCTATTTTGCTGCTTTTTCTTTGCAGAAGATAAACTTGGCGCGGAGATTGCTCGATCTCAACTTTAGATGCTAGTCCACCTCGATTAACATATTGAGGATCAACGGCCCATTCTTTATTCCATCTATCAGGTCGAGTCGTTAATGATTCTGAATGAGTCAAAAACTCAGCAACGTCAAAACCGATACCTCCTGCGCCAATGATTGCGACCTTTTTCCCAACAGGTTGATTGTCCTTTAATACATCAACATAGGATAAGACCTTAGGATGATGAACTCCCTCAATCTTTGGTTTTCTTGGACTGATCCCCGTTGCAATGACGATTTCCTGGTACCCGGAATTCAATAACATGTCTTTGTTCACCAAAGTGTTAAGTTTTAACTCTACAGCGTGTAACTCAAGCATTTTAGCGAAATAGCGAATTGTTTCAAAAAATTCTTCTTTTCCGGGAACTTGTTTCGCAATATTAAGCTGCCCACCGATCTGATCAGCCGCATCATAAAGGGTCACTTGATGCCCTCTTTGAGCGGCATATACAGAAAAGGCTAAACCCGCCGGCCCCGCACCTATTACTGCAATATTTTTACCTTCAAGACTAACGTTAAAATTCAAAATTGTTTCTTCACAAGCTCTCGGATTAACTAGGCAGCTAACTAATTTATTTTTGAAAACATGGTCCAAACAAGCTTGATTACAAGCAATACAAGTATTTATCTGGTTGCCTTTGCCTTGCTCGGCTTTGTTCATAAACTCCGGATCAGCAAGAAAAGGCCTAGCCATGGAAATCATATCAGCATCGCCATTTTGTAAAACAGACTCGGCGACTTCTGGTGTATTGATTCGATTAGTCGTGATCAGCGGAATACTAATATGCGGTTTTAACTTATTCGTTACCCAAGTAAAATTGGCTCTGGGAACCGAGGTCACAATGGTTGGAATGCGGGCTTCGTGCCAACCTATTCCGGTATTAATTATTGACGCGCCCGCTTTTTCAATTAACCGGCCTAACTCAACGACTTCCGTCCAACTACTGCCATTTTCGACTAGATCTAGCATCGACAATCGGTAGATAACGATGAAATTTTCATCGGTTGATTGTCTTACGGCTTTGACGATTTCTAATGCCAGTTTAATTCGATTTTTGAATTCGCCTCCCCACTCGTCGTTCCTTTTATTCGTTTTTGTAACGATAAACTGATTAATCAAATAACCTTCGGATCCCATTATTTCGACACCATCGTAACCTGCCCGCTTAGCTAATCTGGCACAATTAGCGAAATCTTTAATGGTTTTCAAAATACCTCGCCTAGAAAGGGCTTTGGGTTTGAATGGGGTAATGGGTGATTTGATTGCAGATGGGGCAACCGAAAATGGATGATAAGCGTAACGGCCAGTGTGTAAAATTTGCATTGCAATTTTTCCGCCAACCGAATGAACCGCTTCGGTTACTTTTCGGTGTTTATACACCTGCCAAGGAAAGCTCAACTGACTACCAAAAGGCGACGCCCGACCGGCAAAATTAGGGGCGATACCACCAGTTATAATAAGTCCCACTCCACCTTGCGCACGTTCTTTAAAATATTGAGCCAGACGTTCAAAGCCACCTCTTTTTTCTTCTAAACCGGTATGCATCGAGCCCATAATGACTCGATTTGATAATCGATGGTTATGCACCATCAAAGGCTCAAACAGTTTAGGATAGTTCGAATTAGGCGGTTCAGGTTGATTTTGTTTCATTTTATTAGGACTCTTTTTAGAATCACGAACTTTTAATTTAACCAGTTTTATACAGAGTGCTTACAATAGCAATAAGAAAGATTTACTAACACTTTAAAATTGATATTAAATATCAATAATATCAAATAGATAGCGATCATTTGAAGCCTATAACAGCTTAACGAATGAATACCACTAACACTTTGTTAACGATTGGTATAAGCTAGCCAATTAAACCAGTCAATTTGGTATCTCAACACAGGGATTTTGACTGGCTGAACCAGTCAAAATCCCTGTGTTGAGGCACTCGTAAACTTAAGGAATAAAATGACCAAGCTATTTAAGAATTTGTGGTACGGCTTCGATCTGAGTCGAAAAATCTTTTTAAACTTTATATTTTTTCTGATACTTATCATGTTAATCAGCTTTATGGCCAGTTCTGGCGGAAAACCGACTGTCGAAAATGGAGTGGCACTAGTCCTACAGCCAAATGGTTTTATTGTTGAACAATTGACTTACGTTGATCCGATCGAAAAGGCGATGCAAGAAGCTGCTGGCGGTCAGGACGTGCCCGAGACATTACTTTACGACTTAATTGATGCCATTGAAAACGCCAAAGATGATAAACGAATTACAAGTTTAGTCATTTCTACAAGCTATCTATGGGGTACCGGTGTTAGTAAACTTGAGGACCTATCGAAAGTGATCACAGACTTTAAGCAAAGCGGTAAAAAGGTGATTGCATTTGGCGATTATTTTTCTCAGTCACAGTATTTCCTAGCGGCACAAGCCGATGAAGTCATTATGAATCCCCAAGGCGGCATTTTACTGACTGGTTTTTCTAGGATAGGCACTTACTTCAAATCATTGTTAGATCAATTAGGAATAAATGTGCATGTTTTCAAAGTGGGAACCTACAAGTCAGCGGTAGAGCCCTATATTCGTGATAATATGTCAGATGAGGCGAAATTAGCCAACAAAGAATGGATGAGTGATCTGTGGAGTGAATTTAAGGAAAATATTGCGAATTCCCGTTCAATAACCTCAGATGATATTGCCAGTTATATCAACCATTACAAAGAAAATTTGTTAGCCGCTAATGGCGACACAGCCAAGATCGCTCTCGACGCAGGACTGGTCGATAATCTCATGACCCGTATCGAGTTTAGAAACAAAATGATCGCACTTGTAGGAATGGATGATAAGACTAAATCCTATAAAAACATTAGTCACTTCGAATACCTAAAAGCCATTCGCCCTGCCGTTGAAACGATTAATCCTCATACCAATAAAGTAGCGGTTATCACAACCAAAGGGGAAATACTGGATGGTGAGCACAAAGAAGGCGTCATTGGTGGAGATACCATCGCGCGTTTAATTAGAAAAACCCGAAACAACAAAAATGTAAAAGCAATCGTACTTCGTGTGGATAGTGGTGGTGGTAGTGCGTTTGCTTCTGAGGTGATTAGACAAGAGTTAGTTAAAGCACAAAATGATGGAATTAAAGTCGTGACTTCAATGGGAGACGTGGCTGCATCAGGTGGTTATTTGATAGCGGCTTCATCGGATGAAATATGGGCTCATCCGACGACGATTACTGGCTCAATTGGTGTATATGGGATGTTTCCAACATTTGAAAAACCACTAAACAAATGGGGGGTATTTCGTGATGGCGTTGGTACAACCAAATACTCGAACCCTATTGATAGTGGCATGCCATTATCGGATGATTTTGCCCAAATCATACAGTCGGGAGTTGAAGCGACTTATGATAATTTTATCACGCTTGTTTCAGAAGGCCGAGGTATGAGCAAATCAGATGTCGATAAAATCGCACAAGGCCGTGTTTGGTCCGGGAAAAAAGCTCATGAAATAGGACTAGTGGATCACTTGGGCGGATTAACTGACGCAATAAAATCTGCGGCCAAGTTAGCCGAAATGGATGATTACGATATTCTTCACGTTAAGAGAAAGCTATCTGAAAATGAAATTTTCTTAAAACAACTATTTAACCAATCACAAATGCAAGACCTTGTTCATCAAAAACAAAGGGTTAACCAAAAATATGGCTTAAAAGAGAAACTCATGAATGAAATTAGCTCAGGTCTAAAATTACTTAGTCAGTGGAATGATCCTAACAACACATATGCTATTTGTTTTTGTGAGGTAAATTAATTTAACGACGGGCGGATCGGTCGACCATAATTCGCCCTATCAACTCTCTGCCTGACCGACTCATTACCACTGTTGTTGATTTTGTTGTTTATAAAACCCTTGTCGTTGGTTATCATTAGTCTGAACAATTAAAGGACAAAAGCCAGTAATGAGCAGCAAACGTGTTTACATCGCCTATACTGGCGGCACTATCGGTATGAAACCAAGTGAAAAAGGGTTCGTACCTGAAGCCGGTTATTTTGCCGAGCAAATCAATAAACTTCCTGAATTATCCTATCCCGATATGCCCGATATTGTCGTGCATGAATATGATAATTTAATTGATTCATCGAATATCACACCAGATGACTGGTACAGGATCTCAGAAGATATTAAATCAGTTTATGATGAATTTGATGGTTTTATTGTTTTGCATGGTACGGATACCATGGCTTATACAGCCTCTGCTCTGTCCTTTATGTTGGAAGATCTCTCCAAGCCCGTGATTGTTACAGGCTCTCAGATCCCTTGGTCGCAAATGCGTACCGATGCCAGAGACAATCTGATCACATCCCTTTTACTGGCTTCCCAATATGATATCCCCGAAGTTAGTTTGTATTTTCACAATCGATTGTATCGAGGAAATCGTGCCCGTAAGGTTGATGCCATTGGTTTCCATGCCTTTCAATCTCCCAATTTTCCGGCACTGGTTAAGGTTGGGGCTCAAATCCAGGTTAATCAAGAAATCCTATTAAAAGATCCCTCTAAGCCACTGAAAATCAACAAGATAATGCAGCCTAAAGTTGTTGTATTAAGTCTTTTTCCTGGATTTTCGGCTGATATGCTTGAAACGGTTTTAAACTCTGGTATCCAAGGTGTGGTATTGATGACCTATGGAATGGGCAACGCTCCCTGTAACGATCTAAAATTTTTACACTTACTTTCAGCTGCCAATCATGCCGGTATTATTATTGTCAATTGTACTCAATGTTTGGTCGGTGGGGTTGATATGAGTAGCTATGAAACAGGCCAAGAATTACTGAGATGTGGCGTGATCAGTGGATTCGATATGACTCCAGAAGCCACCTTAACCAAACTGAGTTATTTGCTCAGCAGCGAATGCAGTGTGGATGAGATAAAACAAAAAATGCAGATCAGTCTGCGAGGGGAGTTGTCCCGTTAAGTTAAGTTATTCTATTTAAAAGCGATTTTCCAAACCCCATCAAAACGTTTTCTTAATAGGGGTTCGGGTACATATGGTACAAAAGGAGAGTATTTTTACCTCCACATAAATTGGCTCTTTATCTTTTCCCTTAATTTCTTTCAATATCAGCACGGCATCCTGAATATTTTTGTCGTGGGGGGTTGTGCATAAACGGCATATTATTCGCTTAACACGCTACAATCCCTATAATACGGCGCCTACAGACTCACCGCGTTTTTGAGAAGATAATTCTATAATTATGGCAGCTAAAATAACCTCGAATATTGATAGGTTAAGCCTGTAAATGAATTGCCTTCGCTAGCGCCGAGAAATCATGAATATTTTCAGAATCTACAAATGAATAAAATCCCGAAAAATTAATATGAAACCAGGCTACAGGTGATATTCTCTTTAATTCCTCAAGATTTTCCATGATCCCTTTCTGCTCATTGAATTCTTTAAGTTCTGAGAGAATTTGAGCGTTATAATGAATAACACAATTTGCAATCAGCCTTGCACACTCATTCCATAGCGTTAACTCTGCATGATGACTGCCTCTGAATTTCTTACCGTTTGTTTCTGCTATGACACGCCTTAACTGATGGTATGCTTCACCTTGATTGAGAGCACGTTGAACATGCCGACGAAGTGTTTCACTATCAATATAATCTAGTATATATTGAGCTTTTATTGCTCTGTCATATTCAGCTAATGCTTTTAGAGTTGCTGTGTTCGATTTATACCGGCAAAGTTTTTTAATAAGTACACTCTGACTGGTTTTGTGCTGTCCCAATGAAATCATTAATCGACAGATATTATCCCATTCTTTTGTGATCAACTCCCAATCTATTGGAGTCCTCAACGAGATCAACTGTTCGGCATCTTCAGTATTTTCCACCTGAAACATTTTCTCAAAATGATTTTTAAACGTTTTGTATCGCGGTGCAAATTGATAACCAAAGAAATGGAGTATGGCAAAATTATATCTATTTGTCCCGTGAGTATCGGTTGACAAAATATCAGGCTTAACATCAGAAGTGTTGTTATAGAGTAAATCAAAAATGTGATGGCTTTCGTGATCATCTGCACTAATAATTTTGCTATCTGCCGGTATATGATTAAGCACTAGTGTCACCGCTGATACGCCTTTGTCTTGGCCGAAGTATTTAGGTGAATATCTAGCCATTAAAGAGCTAAAACGACATTCAAACTATAATCATTTTCTCCCTGATTGATCCACTTACTGGTATTTTTTATTTGGTCTTCTAGTAACTCATTTAAACCAGTACTTAATTCTGAAATTGTCACTTTCAGCATAGGTAGTGACATGGATTCACTCAATCGCTTTTGATCGACTTTATTAACGAGATAATCATCAAGCGGCCGGTATTGATGGCTATGATGGATGTAACAAACATCGTTATCGAGTGCTACAAGAATTTTTCGGTACAAATAACATTCGAAGAGAAAGGGATCTACAGCTGGATTTTCTTGATCATCGTTTTGAATATAATGTAAATCAGACGGACGGATCAGTGCCTCATTTATCGTCTTAATTTCTCCATATTGACGAATTTTCTGTTTTGCCAAAACAACTTGATTAGCGAGTTCAAAATTAACTTTATCGATTTCAAACTCTAGGGTCATAAATAGCCGTCTTAAGTTACGCCTGATAGTCGATTTATTATGACGATAGTATTGCCAAACAAATTGTTTCTTATCCAGCTCTACTTTTGCCATAAAATCAGCCACTGATACTAAATCTGATTGAGGTAATATCTTGTAGATCTTCTTTAGTAAAGCCTTTGCCAGCATGGTTTCATCATCAGCGCTGCTAGCCAGTACATGTAGGACATTTGATACTTTCTTAACCGTTTGCCGAGCCGACTGGCCTCATTGGTAATTTGCGAATCACTATATTGACTCGCGTTCTGTCTGTATTTTCTGATCCCTCGATAAAAACCGTTAGTCAAATTATCGTTTATGTGGCCATAGCGTTGACATAGAAATGAGACCACATAAATACAGGACTTAGCCGGTGAAAATTGCTTCAACTGCGAGGTTCGGTAGTTTGCAATACCTATTAGCTCACCATCTGATCCTAATATTTGCGTATTGCCATCGTCAAGATTATGAAGTTTTACAAGACTACCAGAAATGGGGTTATGGTCATTAACCCAAACCACAGGTATTACTGATCTAACAGCTTTCCAAGTCGTCTCAGTATTTGGTTCGTACTCTTTTATAAAATCCCACCATAAATTAGAAGTTTCAGGTGTTGGCCAATCAAGTCCAATTGCGAGATCAAAAACCTCTATAGAATTTAGCCATGCTTTTAGTTGAATACCCGTTGTGAAAGAGGCATTTGTAAAATTGACCGCATGTATAGCAGCTTTTCTTGAGTTAAACCCAGCTTGCATCAACAACGCAGCGCTTCTATTTAAAGTCCCATTCTCTATAGCAGGAACTACCAGACCAACTTCATAATCATCTATAGTTGAATCATCACCGATAACATCTTCATTAGCTTGCGCTCGGACTCTAATAGCTTCTAATCCCCAAGGTAGACGGTAGATTAATCCCTCCTCTATAAACATCAGGGCTTCGTTGATATCATTAAATTCATGCTCTGTGAGAATTTCACCTCTTAACCAAACTGCCAAAATTTCTTTCCAGTCATCAGGTAAATTACGAGGAGTAAAAGGTGCAATCTCAAAAACCAATTCAGCCAACTGTATTATGGTATCTATTGATAACTGTTGCTCATTGGAGGCTATATATATGTTTGCATTTACAAGCAATACGTTTGCTTGGAGAGATATAGCGTCAAGCCTCTGACCAGTATCCAGTCCCACCCCAGCAAGAAAATATCCTTTACGTTGGCGTGTAGTTGTGACATTCCATATATGTTTAGCTCGTTGGGCTAATACGGAATCGAATAGCTCTTTTAGCCCTTCTTGCTCTTCATTGTGACGGTTTAACCTTCTCTGCCATAGTGAAGATTGAAGAATTACATCAAGTGCATTTGGTATATCAGCTATTGGAACATCTTCCTCGCCCAACATACTAAGAAGAGCTGTATCTAGACTTACGATGTGTTTATTCCACGCACTTTGCTGTATCTCTGTCTGCTCTTCGGCCTCATTAGCAACATCAGGGAAACTCCATGCTTGAGTATTGTTTAAAACATACTCAAGAAGCCTTTCAATATTTCCCCCTTCTATACTCTTAGAGATTCGACTGACGAGAGCGCCTACAAGAAGAGCCAAGCCACTCTCCATGTTTCGCGCCTTTGTATCTTCTACTAACCTACGCCACTGAGTCCTAAACCAATCATGTCTTTCAAATATTGGATAGAGGACTAACCCATGGGTATCAACAAAAGCTCTACCAGCTCTACCAATCACATTTTTAAATTCAGATGCATCAATTGTATTTCTATTACGCGTTAATGAATAAATAATAACGGCAGTTGCAGATAGATTAAGACCTTGGGCAAGGGTGGGAGATGAAACTGTAACTTTCAAAACACCTTCGCGTAACAATTTTTCCATTTCTTTCCTGAAAGGAGTCGGAAGAGCACCATGATGAACAGCTACACCTATTTTTAAACATTCAACAATTGGATGATCATCACCAAGCCATTCATCCCCTAACACTATTGCCAAATCTAGTTTCTGCAATGGAACCGACAATACTGAGTCGAGCGCCCCTCGCTTATGCAGGTCTATAATATCTTTTGCAAAACTATTAACTGACCGCTTTTCTGGGCAATAGATTAAAACTGTATGGTTATCCTGAACTAATCTCCAAGTAGCGGCTAAGGTTAGTTCTTTTTTATTTCTTGGAAACGGAGTGGTTCTTCTACCAACTGGCAGAATAAAGGGATGAATATAATTAGGAATAAATGGCTGCTCTTCACCAATAGTAAAGTTAATTCTTCCAGTATTCGCTTGCCATACAATTTCGCCGAATCTTAAATCTGTAGGTCGCCATATAGATTGTATAGCACCGCCTTCCTTATCTCGTCTCAACCAGTTAACAAAATCTTCTAACTGATCTCCATCAGGTAATATGGCTGAAAGGCAAACAATTCTTCTTTGCTCAGCATCATCGCGTTTTAATAGTCGCTGAATTTGCACCTCATAACTTATTTCTCGCTCATTTAGACCAATCATATGCCCTTCATCTAAAACCACGAGACCAACATCATCGATTAGTGAAGGGTCGTTTCTTAATGCAAAATCTAATTTTTCTGGTGTTCCCACTACTATGTCTTGTGACTTGATTACATTCTGTTCAAAATCACTTGTTCCAATACTTCCATAAAGTGAAGAAACTGATTTACCCAACGGTAGAAATGTTTTACGAAGTGATGCCTCTGTCTGAGCAGACAACGCCCTGAGCGGCGTAATAAAGAGCACACGCTTTCCAATAGATAAACATCGAAGAATACATAATTCTGCGATGCGCGTTTTACCCGCGCTAGTTGGCAATGAAACCACAAGATCATCAAAATCACTAACCGCTCTCCTAGCCCCCTCTAGCTGGGATGGCCAAAGATCAATTTCTGCTTTATTACGTTTAAATAATGAAGCAATAAATAGCCAGCGTAGTAGCGCCCAATCTTCACTATTTTCCTGATCAGGCGTGATAGGAAGAACCATATGAAAGCTGGACTCCCAAAGATCACGAAATAGGTATTTTGTTATTCTCAAAACCCACCATTGTGGCAGCATGTTAAGCTCTGCACTAATAGACAAGCTATTTTCTATCCGATTAATAGCACCTTCAAGCAGTACGGAACTTCCTGTTTCTAGTGCGAACAGAAACTCAAAAATTGCAGAATAATAATTATCGGTTATTGCCAAATCAACTATAGGTAACTCAATTGATGCTATTCCAAATTCTTCTGCTTGATCCTCTGTCTCAAGTTGATCGTTAAGTTGGTCAATTTCAAAGCCTATTTTTTCAGCTAGGGAATTATCGGAGCCAAGACCCGCTGTTTTCCACGCTAAGACAGAAGTTTCAAGCTCATCAAACTGTCTTAACATGAGTAATGACAACATTTTCTCAATTCGACTCAAATTTTCATTTTCAATACTATGATTGAGCAATGAAAATGCCTTAGCCGAAAAACGCCCTAGGTGATAACTTGATGCAGCCAATACCTTATGAAAGCCTTTCTCTGGATCATCAGAATCACCATTATGTATAACGTCTGTTATTGCTGTGGCAGATTTTTCAAACGCGGCACGGGCAAGCTCAGCATCTCCATTCAATTCTGTGAGGCGAATAGCAAGAGATAACAGTGAATAACCGTAGGACAGGAGATCATAACTAAGTCTTGGCGCAAAGTTTGGCGAACCATCAGGTAATTCACCATCAACCCAAATCATTGAACGCGCCAACCCCCGCTCAAGTAATCGCCCTCTGAAACCTGTAGCTATTGCCTGCCGAATGGCTTCTTCTATCTCCTCAATCGTCGAGGCCATCTAGCACTCCCTGATAAACACTTCCAATAAGCTCTTGGTGATTACTAACTTGGAAACCAACTGATGACTGTTTTATGTTACCGCTATAACCTTCAAAAGCTTCTTTTTGAAGTGTCTCAGGATTTGATGCGGTAAAAGTAAAAAGTAAGTGCTCAACTTGGCTATTACCAATTCCATCAACGAGCTGTGCTTTTTCTATAAGGTCTGCCAAAGCTTGACTGCCTGTTTCTCTAAGTCTTTCTGCCACAAATTCAAGAGCATGTGGCGCAGGTAAACCCTCATCAAGATCAAGCTCATCCCTTGCTTTTGACAAAACATTACGACTTAACGATTGATTGCTTTTAGCCTCGGCTTTGAGGAATTTTATTGTTTGATTTTCTTGATTTACAAGCACCCCAATAACATCATCGCCACGCATAGCCATATTGCGGTGATCTTTCCATCTCAATTTCTTGATTGGTACAGAAAAAACTGTTGCTTCATCAATATAATTTGTTGTGAGAATTTCGCCAATATCACCAGATCGGATTTTAGTTACTTGGGGGAGTTTTATCCTGAGCTTTGCCGCAGCAGCAGGCTTACCTAAGCGCTCAAGAGTGCTAGCCATTGATAAAGGGTCTATATAATAATCAGGCAAAATCTCTATGAGTTCTTTAACGAGATTTTGAAACTCTGCTCCCATAAGTTCTACTTTCTTAAATGAATGCTGACCTTGGGAATAATCAGAAACTACCGACTTATTAGTTATATTTAGCAATGAACAGTCCCTCTGTTAACCTAATGTCTGAATAGAGTTAGCTAATCTTTTTTCCTGTCCAAGCATCGTTGTATAGAAACGCTGTTCAATGCCATATAGAAGGAACTTTAGCTCGTCATCTGTAGAAATTGAAAAGCATTTATCGCTCTCGCTGTATGTAATATCCGTACAATAGTCATGAATATAGTCCAGCATCTGGGCTTTCTCATGAAGCTCTAAACGTGCAAAAGAATCCATTGCAAGGGCAATTCTTTTTCTATTCGGTTTGCTAACCTTAGTGGCGCTATAGCCATCTGACAGGCTAATAAAGGACTCGCCCAAAAAACTCTCAACTTCTTCCTGCGTAGCCTCTTTATATAAAATATCAATACCCTTAAAAACGCTAGAAATAGTACCAAGATTTCTAAAGACTAAAATATTTTGACTCTGGACATAAACGGCATCTGGGAATGGGTTAATAAATATCTTGTTTTCGCATTCTTCTATTTCTGCATTCTCACCAAGCTTTAGGATATTTCTATTTAAATACGTAGATGGAGTAACTTTCTGGAAACAGACAGCATCCTCTTGAAAAGAACACAGATATGATATCCCCTTAAATTTAGCCGATGGAATTTGGTCAAAATTTGCTGAAACAACTTCATCTTTTAATATGTCTAAACAGTAAGTTTGATTAGAAAAATTTGATATTTTGAAAAGCCCCTCTTCATCAAGATTGTGGTCAGGTGAATACTCGACAAGTGAAAACTGATCGAGATCAAACTGATAGATTGTCTGTCCAGATAAGATCTTATAATGAGGAGGCTTTTTCATCCTTTTTATTTTGGCAATAAGAAAATCCATGATTAAACCTTTTCTATGAATGTGTAATTGTTAATTCGGTAAGCCATATCCATGGCCACATCTTTTGGTAACTTGTATTTCCGTCTACTTATCAAAAAGACTGCTGCACCATTTTTTGTTATTACATTGTAGAATTCAAAGCGATACACCAAAAATAGTGGGTTGAAATATAGCGCTTGTGATAAGAACGTAAAAAGAAATAGCACCCCATACACGAAAAAAAGCGTCTCCCAATTTCCAATGCTTAGTGCCACAAAAAAATATCCCAAATAACTTGGAAGAAAACTATTGTTTGCATGTTCAATTGAAACAATATCCCCTGACTTAAAATCGTCCTTACCAAGCAATGGACATAAAAGGATACTGAGCCAAGTTAGAATAATCGGAATAAAAAAATAGACGAGATACGATATAAAATTAGGCACGTTTTCCAAATAGGGGCACAATGCAGGGAAGAAATAGCTCAAGGCGTAACCTTGTTGAACTAAAAATATTATTACTAGCAAAGAAGTTGCATTAAATGTTAGTAGAAGTCGAAAAATTAGATTCATATCAAATCCTATCAACATCTGTATCAACAATGTGCTGCATACTTTGCATCAGCGATACCTTAAATGCTTCGTCCCCAGCAAAAAGCTTATAAAACTCCAAGTCATCCTTTCGACGTTTCAACATGATATCTTTGAACAGTTTTTCAAAAGCAAGATGCTGATTATGTGGGTCAGGATTATTCTTATATTTATCGTTAAAGTCTGGATGTGACCGAATAGATTCCGCCATATTTAACAGCCGAACTCTTTGCTCTTCAGGTGTAGCACTCCACCCTTGAAACCAACGCTCATTGAAAGTTTTAACTATTTCATCAAGCGGGTTAGTTTCTTTTTCCCCATCATGAGCACCACGAGGGTTAGGATTCTGGGGGTCTACTTCTGTTTCAGACTCATCTAAACCAATTGATTGATTAAGTTTTACACGTTGAAGTCCATAAGAACTCAAATCAACGGACTCTAACAACTCATCTAACAGAGCAGCATCAGGGTCTTCAACCTTAAGTTTAGGAATAAGAAACTTCAGGAACCAAAATAGCTTCTCCCATACAACCATTTCATACGGCATGATCGCTGCCATTTGCCCATAAATTTTTACAAACTGTTTTGCCTTAATTTTGTAATCAATCTTCGCTTCATTTTCTAGGTCAAGTTCAGAGTTAAAGCGTGCTGCTGCAATATCAATGATCGGACTTAGTGTTTGCGCATCCTCATCATTAAAGTAACGAATAACAAAATCCTCCACCTCATGCCATTCATAAACCCCAACATCATCCATTGCATCTTTTAGCTCATGAAGAACATTGATGTCCGTAGCCTCAGATAGAGAAGTCGCCGTATAAAAAGGATCAAATGCCGCTTTAATATCATCAACAGTATTGAAGAAATCCAGCACAAATATATCTTCCGTCTTCTTACCCAGTTTTGGTGCTGAGCGATTAAGTCGTGAAAGTGCTTGTACACAAAGTACACTCGCAAGCTTTTTGTCTACATACATTGCACAGAGTTTTGGTTGGTCAAACCCAGTTAAATACTTGTTTGCCACGACGAGAAGGCGATACTCATCCTCATTAACACCAGCAGGCTTTTTCTCGCCGATATAGTTCTTATCAAACATTTCTTTTGTATCGTTGTCTGAAAACCCGTTGACACCTGCTTCTGTATATTCGACACCATCCACTTCTTTCGTACCTGAGAAAGCCACCAGTGCTTTAAACGGATTACCTTGCGCCTCCAAAATACGGTTAATCGCCTTATGATAACGAATTGCTGTTTCAATATTTTGAGTAACAACTAACCCCTTAGCCTTCCCTCTCAGTTTCTTCATATTCACAATTTGTGGAATAAAATGTTCGAGCATGATTTCAGCTTTGATATCTATTGTCTGCTGACTACTCTCTACATAAGCTCTAAGCTTTTTCTGTGCTTTCTTTGTATCAAACTCAGGGTTTTCCGTAATAGATTTTTCAATCTCATAATAGCTTTTATATGTTGTGTAATTGGCAAGCACATCAAGGATAAATCCTTCCTCAATAGCCTGCTTCATAGAATAAAGATGAAACGGCTTAAATGAGCCATCTTCTTGGCTTTCACCAAATTTCTCAAGAGTGCTATTTTTTGGTGTTGCAGTAAATGCAAGATACGAAGCATTACCACGCATCTTGCGTGACTTCATAGCTTGAAGGATTTTGTCCTGAGCATCTTCCAGCTCTTCTATTTCGGACTTACCCATGACACGATTCATATTGTCATGTGCTGAACCAGATTGAGAACTATGTGCCTCATCAATAATTACAGCAAAGCGTTTATCACTTAAATCGGCGATGCCATCAATAATAAATGGAAATTTCTGTATCGTGGTAATGATGATCTTCTTGCCATTTTCCAATGCAGTCTTCAGCTCCGATGATTTATGAGCAGGAGCAACAATATTCTTAACTTCAGAAAAATCTTTTATATTGTCTCGAAGTTGCCTATCAAGCAATCGTCTGTCAGTAACAACAATAACGGAATCAAATAAAGGCTGATCTAAGCCTCGTCCACCAGAAGCGCCCTCACTACTTGGATAGGTTTCAATAAGCTGGTAAGCCGCCCAAGTGATAGAATTAGATTTACCCGAACCCGCAGAATGCTGAATCAAATATGTTTTACCTACACCATGCTCTGACGCATCATTAACAATTTTGCGTACCACATCCATTTGTTGGTAACGAGGGAAAAACAGAGTTCGTTTACTCAGTTGCTCTTTGCTTGTTCCATCCAACCTAACAAAATGCTGAATAATGTTGGCTAGACTTTCTTTAGAAAATACTTCTTCCCAAAGATACGCTGTTTTATGACCATTAGGGTTTGGTGGATTACCTTGCCCCAGATTGTGTCCTTTATTGAAAGGTAGAAAGAAAGTGCTTTTTCCTGCTAGCTTGGTGGTCATATAAACTTCATCAGTATCAACAGCCATGTGTACAAGGCATCGACCAAAGTTTAATAGAGGTTGATTAGCATCCCGATCATTGCGGTACTGTTTTTGACCATGGTAACGAGCTGTTTGTCCTGTCCATGCATTCTTTAGCTCAAGTGTTATCAATGGAATACCATTAATAAACAAAACCATGTCAATTTCTTGTAGTGGATTGGCTTGCGAATAGCGTAGCTGCCGAGTGCAGCTAAAGATATTAGCTTCAAAATTCTGTTTGACCTTTTCACTGCTACTCGCAAGCGGTGCAGGATACATCAGATTTAAGTGTGCATCATCAACACTCAAACCCTTCTTTAGTAAATGTAATAACCCATGCTTTTTAATCAGACGGTCAAATCGTTCTAGCAGTTTACGCTGCCAGTCATTAGGGTTATTACGTTTAATCTTTTCAAGTTCATCTTCTTGTGTCTTTTCCAAGAACATCCAAAAGAAATTTTCATCAATTGCGTACTGCATATCAAAATCAGATGACTGACCGATTTTATATCCAGCACCATAGTTAGTAGCTTGTTCACCTTTTTTCAGCTCTTCAGAACTTGTCCCTGCAAGAAATTTTTCAATTGCAGATTCCAAAGCCTGTTCATTTGTTTTACTAACCATAATCAACCGTCCCTATTCGAAAGTTTTCTTCTTTAATTCTTCCGCTGCCTTTTGCAATGGAGCTTTCAATGCTTTTTCTAACTTACTCATACTATCTAAATGCCAATCTACCCACTCAGTCCATTGCTCTTTATTAAACCCATCAGCTTTATAAGCAAATTGAATTCTGCTGGATTTTTTATCGTCCAAACGTAACCATTCCAAAGCGTCTCCGTAATCACGTTCAATTTCTTCTTTTTGTGACTGAAGAAAATCAAAAATAAATTTATTCTCTAATGTATTTACTCGACTTATCCATAATTCCACACGTAATTCTTTTTTCAAGAACAATAAATTAAAAGGACATCCTCTAACGCCTGACCCTGCGGACAACCAATGATCTTTACTTGGACTTATATTATTAAAAAGAGAACAGGAGCTATGCTGAAATGCATCTAATGCATGTTCCCAATATTCAAAGCGCACGTTATGTCGATTTTTCAGTACAACTTCAGTAGTTTTTTCTTCTGCTTCCTTGGCATTAATACCAATCATTAACTCTTTTGCTTCAGGTGTAGGTATGATCTGATCTATGTTGATAAGTAACTGTTCACCTAGGGAATGAGGTGTAACTTTAAAACATTGGATATTGATACTTTGCCCAAGCAACCACAGAGATGTAGACGTTACTTCTTTACGAAAGTTAGCAGCAACCATCATAATCCGCTGGCTATTACCAAGATTTAGTTTCACCTCATCAAGATCGGGAGCATCAAGAAATTCGCAAATCTGTGATGAAGCATCATTCGAAGTTTCCTCACCATCATTTGAGACTTTCACATAGCGGTTTAAATATTGCTGAAAAATATCAACGATTTGGAGCTTAGTCAGGCTGGCACAATAAGAGGCATACTTCAGCGCCTGCCATACAACATCGCGTCCACTATCATCTAATTTGTTCTTGATAATGACAAGATTGCCATCCTTATCTAACGCCAATAAATCAAGCCTTTCACGAGTATCATCAAAACCATCAAATTCTTTTTGTATGATTAATAGCTCCTCACCCAATGCAGAAGGCTCATGAGCCAACCACTCTTGAAGGTGTTTACGCTCAGTAAAGCCAAGCTCACTGAATGTCTTAATCTTAACGGGGGCTATACGATTAGTTTGATTGTTAACTGTGAACATACTATCTCCTTACTATGCCACCTTGATCTTGCCCGTAACAGCGCTGTTTATCAGGGTGGTTTTATATTCTTTTAGTTTTTTAATTTGCTCTTTCAATTGGTCTATACCTGCGTTTATTTTTTCTGACTCTTCCACTATATATTGAACAATTGCAGCTTGCTCTGCACGAGGAGGAACAACTAAAAAACGAGTGGCAAGATTATTAAATCTAATACGCACTGCTCTCTGTCTCACGGCATTGCAAATAACTTGAATATATTTTGCTAATGCCATCTCTCTGAGTAAATATGCAAAATAGTGCTGCAAGATATGGTCTGATTGCGGGTCGCAAATTACATATTCTGGCGTACATTTACCATCTGATTCCGACACACCTATAGCACCTTCAAATGCATCCATGGAATTAAGTACAAGTTGCCCCACTCGAATTCCTTGATATCCACCCTCTATTATCGCCTCAGTATATCCTCCAAGCCTACGGTTTGAACGTAATGTAACTTGACCATCACGATAAGATGTAACAACACCATCATCTTTTCTTACCGCTAATCTACTCTGCGTGAATAAATTCTTAAATCGAACAACATCCCAATGCTTAGGAATCTTACCAATCCAGTCTACACCTGACTCTTTCATCGGCACATTGGAGTTTAGTCCTTGGATAGCCGCTTTTCGAATGATGCTTTGCTTACGCTCTTTTAATAGAGTTATTTGCTTTTCTTTAGTAGCAATCGCTTCGTCAATTTGAGTAGTTTTCTTATCTAAGAATTTAACTATTTCATCCTGTTCTTCAAGAGGAGGATTAACAATAATAAAGTTGTTAATTGCAGATATAGCGACTCCACCAATTAGACCAGATAGTGATAGTTTAAACTGGTTTTGAAATGCTTCTGCATATAGTGAGTAATAGATAAATCTATTTGAAATATGCTTACTATGTATACAGGCAAGCTTATTCACATAACATACATCCTGATTTGTATATGCAATTTTTTTTCCTGCACTTCCACCTTCAATGCATATTAACGCAGAATCATTTTGTGCACGCTTGTAGTTCGTAAATGAGCGTGGAATTCTAATACCATTTTCATAATCAATAAAAGAGGTGTTAACATTGATATCCTTAGATGCAATGTAAGGCCAATACTCATCTACCTCAAAAGAAAATTTATCTTTGAGCGCAGGAGCTAGACTGTCGCCATTAATAATCTTGGCAACATATTTTAACTTCGATACCGACCAAAACTCGGGAATTTCTTCAAGCCATTCTGGCGCTAACTGTTTATACGATTCATACATTGGCAATGCCGACAATACAGCCATCCTTACATCCCCTTTACTTTAGTTATGTCAACACCAAGTATCTGTGCAATTAAGCCCTCAGCTTTTTGCTCAAGGGCGATAATATCGCTTGCCACTTTTTCTAGTGAACGCAAAGGTTTCTGCCGATAGAAGTATTTATTAAAGCTAACTTCATACCCAATTTTGGTACTATCAAGATTGATCCATGCTTCATCAACATGCGGTTTTACCTCAGCAATGAAGTAACGATAAATTTCGTCGTTTAAAGGTACTGACTCAGAATCACGTAAATCACTATTTGCTTCATAGATGATAAATTCGCCAGATTTTTGAGTTGGGTGATAGCCAAAATCTAGAAGTTGATCTTCTGTACAACCAAGACGTTCAAGCAAGATTGATAATTTCTCGCCTGTAAGTTTTACTATTTTTTTCACTACTTTTACTGCCTTTTGGTCATACCAGCTCACGGCATTTAAAATGGCATTCTTCTGAGGCGATGCTAATTTAAGTTTCTGTTCTTTTAGTATCTCATTAATTTTTTCTTTGAATATATTGAAGTCATCAAACTCTTTTCCACCTACTTCATCCATAAGAAATTGTGCCACTTCTAAACAGTCATGTAGCTTCTGCCAGTATTTTTCATCCAACAATTTGGTCTTAGCCTTGGCATTAACGCTAATTTCGTTATCTTCACACCATGCAATAATTTCTTTACTGATAGATTTTAAAAAATCATTCTCATAAACCTTATCACCATATTCAGTGAATATATGTTCCATGACTTCACTGAGTTGTTTATCAAAACGCAATGGTGCAATGGCTTCTTTAGTAAACTTCGCCTTTCGACGGTCGGGCCTTTCAATATTGACTTTGTAGTAACCAAAATCTACATTATTGAAAACTTGGCTAGCAATACCGACTGGATCATTATTTTCATCTAATTCACGCTCGACTGTAGAACAATCGAGATAGTTTTTTGTTATCTCAGCAATATGCTTTGGCAGAAATTCACAGTTCTTATCACCTAAATTTTTACGCAGCTTTTTAAATAATAAACGTAACTATTCAGCGTAATTACTAAAAAAAGGGTAATAATTGCTTGACACGCTTTTTGTGTGTTTTTACTGAAATTTGTTTGGTTCATGATAACCCTTTAAAGATAGCTTTAAAAGATCAA
>Ga0256845_1000755_pt1 | contig 28341 bp, 19 predicted proteins | sample RiftiametaG_FD_189101 | JGI IMG/M metagenome (GOLD analysis project Ga0256845, IMG submission 189101) | Tube worm associated microbial communities from hydrothermal vent at the East Pacific Rise, Pacific Ocean - Riftia | ecosystem: Host-associated > Annelida > Integument > Unclassified ...
TCATATATTTTTCGTTTCTTAAGTGCCATAATTACCTTAAATTATTTTATTTTAAAATATGCAAGAAAGCTTGATCTTATATCATTTTTAGGGCATTAAGTACAGTCATGAAAAATGCACAAAAAAATATAAAATTTTATTCTGACAACCTGCTTATCAAAGGGGTTCTGCACCTTCCAGCCACTGACCAGGGTATGCAAAAGCCACCTGTTGTAATTGGTTCCCATGGTCTTGAAGGATCAAAAAATTCCGCAAAACAAATAAGCTTATCCAAAATCCTTCCGGAAAACGGCATTGCATTCTTAAGATTTGATCACAGGGGCTGCGGTGACAGTGAAGGTGAATTTTTAAAAGACACATCTGTTTTTAACAGAGCATCAGACTTTACAAATGCTGTCAAATATATTCTGGAACATGAAAAATTGTCACACAATATTGGTATATTCGGAAGCAGCCTTGGAGGCTCAACCTGTATCCAGGCATGGGACAGTCTCAGCCTTATGGATATAAAACTTTCAGCATGCGTGCTATGTTCCACACCTGTTAAAAGCCGAACCATTGAGAATATTCCTGTCCACGACCAGCCCAATCAATACAGCCCTGCCCTGCCCATGAGTTTTTTTATTGAAAAATTAAACTTTGACCTTTCTGAAAAAACATCAAGGATAAAAAATGTTTTAATTTTCCATGGCACAAATGATGAGATTGTACCTGCAAAAAATGCCAGGATAATATATGAAAATGCAATGGAGCCAAAACAACTTATCCTGTTTAAAAACGGAGATCATCAGGTATCATCAAAAAAAGATCAAATAAGATTTGAACAAGAAACCCTGAAATGGTTTAAAAAAGCACTGGTTTAATTTTCAAATTCTTTTAGTTTTTTACGTAAAAAATTCAAACAGGCTGCAGCAAATATTTGTTTATTCCTTGTTCTGTCATTAAAATTTAAACAATAGGTTCTTGCTGTTGAAAACCCTTTTTCAGCATACCCTATGCATATTGTGCCCACAGGTTTTTCATCAGTCCCACCTGTTGGACCTGCAATCCCTGAGGTTGAGATCCCAAAATCAGATCCTGCCTTTTCCATCACACCCTTTGCCATTTCTTCTGCTGTATGCTCATGGACAGCGCCATATTTCAAAATTGTATCATTATTAACATTAAGTATGTTAATTTTTGCCTCATTGGCATAGGTCACAGCTGAAAACAAAAAATATGCAGAACTGCCTGGCACATCAGTGAGCATATGTGAAATAAGTCCGCCAGTACAGCTTTCGGCAACAGCAACAGTCTTTTGCTGTTTTATTAAAAGACGAGCAACTTCCTGCTCCATGGAAAGCCCTTTATCAGATACAATATTTTTATTATCAAATCTGGATATAATCCAGTTCTTTGCCTTTAAGAAAACATCTCCTGCATCTTGATCATCTGCCAATAAAGACGATGAAAGTTTAACCTCAATAATTGGAAAGGCTGCCCTGAATCCCAGAATAATATCCGGGAACCTGGTTTGAAAATCTTTAAGATCATTTGCAGCTTTTGATTCAGGTACTCCAAAAAGACTAATCTTGGTATTCAATCTTTTTGAAATCTCAAACTTGTTAAAAAGATCAGGTAAAACCTTTGTTTCAAACATTTCTTTCATTTCACCTGGAACTCCGGGCAAAAAATACAAAACCGCCCTGCCATGGTTCATAAAAAAACCCGGAGCAGTACCGCAGCTGTTTCTAAGCATGACAGCTCTTGAAGGCAGATATGCCTGTTTATTATTAGTTTCAGACATCTTGATTTTTTTTCTCTTAAAAAATTGCTCAATATCAGACAAAGCCTGTTTATCAAGTTTTAGTTCATCATTTGAGATCAATGCTGCTATTTCAGATGTGAGATCATCCTGGGTTGGTCCAAGTCCTCCTGTAACAATAACTATATCTGCCCTGTCAGATACTTGTTCCAATACATTTTGAATTTTTTCTTTATTATCACCTACAATAGTGCACCTGTTCACCATTAACCCGATTTCATAAAACTTTGACGCAATATATGAAGCATTGGTGTCAACCACACTTCCTGTAATAAGTTCATCACCTGTTGAAACTATTTCCACTAGCATATTTATACTGGTCCTTTAAATTTAAAAAAACATTGCATGATTTGAAGTAAAAAACGGGGGATTTTTTAATACAATGGGGCTAAGCAAAGGATTTTTTTTAAATCTTTTAAAAAGAAATTCCCTTACCTTTTTTCTGTCCCATGCATGGGGATGTTTAAAATTATAATACAATGACAAATCCCCGTCATAAAATTGATTAATTTTCAATTCTTCTGTTTCCTCACTAAATCTTGGCAGATTAAATATTGCAAGATTCATAAAATCAATACACCCGGCATGTTTCAAAACATATTCAAGCGTCTTTTCAGCAGCTTGCTCTGTTTCCTGGGGAGTACCAAAAAGCAGATAAACATAAGTCTTTATACCCACTTTTTTACATGCTTTAAGAACATTTGATGCGACATTCAAATCAATACCCTTGTCCATTTTATCTAAAACAGCCTGGTCACCGGATTCAAGCCCGAGATTAAGCATAACACAGCCTGATTTTTTCAATTCAATTAAATAGTCAATATTTTGTAATTCCTTTCTGATTCTTGCAAAGCCATACCATGAATAAGATTTAATATTATTAAAATTATGTTTCACTAAAGCTTTCATCAAGGAAGGAGCAATGGCATTATCAATAAAATGGACATGGGTTTGCTTATGTTTTTTATAAAGCAGATCAAGGTCTTTTATTGCTTTGGAATTTTTCAGGGGTCTATATTGTGTTTTTTCTGCTTTTTCAGGGCAAAAATTACATCTTCGCCAATAACAGCCTCGGGAAGTGCTAAAAGGTATAATTCGACCCGGCGCCATATATGAATCCCATTGAACAAAATCAAAATCAGGTCCATAATTTTGGCGAACATTGGTTTTTACATTATTAACAGATAAAATTGCCTGTTCACCCTCCCCTTTTACAAATATATCCACGAGCCCTGAAAAAGGATTATCAAAATCAGGCATACTGAGCCATGTTGAAACGAGCCCGCCGCCAAAAATCAATTTTTTATCTTTAAAATTCTTTTTTAACCATCCTGCAAGTGCAAACGCAGTTAAAGCCTGGCTCAAATAACAAAGAGAGATACCAACATACTTGGAATCTGAATTTTGGACCCTTTGTTTAAGGCATGTTTCAAAATAATCATAAAACGGATTAGCTTTATAGTCCTCAGCTGACTTAAGAAGGTCACGGCTTTTAACCGGAGAAAGTTGACTATCTTTATAATCAGCCAGGGTCAGCTTAAATCGTTGGGATAACACTGCTGAATTTAAAAGCCTGTTTATATCAAAAAGCTTTTGTTTATATCTATCTAAATTCCTAAATAATAAAGGGTTCTTAATACTTTCCATATTTTCATGCCTGTGGGAAAGAGCCCTTTTTGTCCAGCTCGAATCAGGTTTGATATCAGAATTAATTAAAAATAAAAGACCTTCAATATTGGCATCATACACTTTATGGTCAATATTATGCTTCTTAAGTGCTCCTGAAAGAAGTGCCAACCCGCCCGGAGGCTCGCACGGCTTCACAACAGGAGGAAAAATTAAAATCATACTTTATAAATCCTGTAAAAAATCATTACAAAATCTGAATATACAATTGTCTGGTTTTTATTTCAATCTATCATAACAACCCGCAGCAATTCTCGGTTAAAACTTATTTTTAAGGTTAACAGGTGTAATAGTGTAATATAGTTAAAATATCTATATACAATTTTGTATATCTGGTTATTATACAAGGAAATAAATGGAAGAAGTGAGGCTTGGATATGCTTTTGCAGCTTAGGGTTTCACTTGAAACAGATGCGCTGCAAAAGCATATCCAAGCCTCACTTTGCCCAATCTGATACCCTGAAAGACAATATAATAATTTTGATAATATATATCCTGTTATAGTCAACAGAGGAATCCTGTTATCTACCAGTCAGAACCACACTTGCCAGGAACTTCGTATTCTATTGTTTCATTACCTTTTCAATAACCTGTCAATTTTGACAGATAAAAGTATATCCAGACCTCACTTCTTCCATTTATTTTTTTATAATAACCAAGCTTACAAAATTTTTATGCGGGTAGTTTGACTATATTATACCTGATTACACTTGTTAATCTTAAAAATAATTTTTAACCGCGAATTACTGAACCCAAATATTTCTTATTGACAAACCAAACATTAAATAAGTAGGATAATAATTATTCGATATAATGTGATTTCATAGACATGAAACCGGAATCAAAAATACAATCCAATGTTTACTTAAATCACTTTTGATATGTTAGCCAATTACTAAATTTTTATACATTTAAATGAAGGAAAGGATTAAATGGCAAAATTTTTAAACACAAGTGCAACCAATTATTTTTTGGAAGAACTTATAAAAACAGCAAAGGATAGACTCATATTAATCAGCCCATTTTTGAAACTAAACGATAGAATTAAAGAATTAATAGAAGACAAAAATCGGCTAAAGATTGATGTCAGAATCATCTACGGTAAAAACGAACTGCAAAATGATGAAATTGCTTGGTTAAGCGAGTTAACTTTTATTAGAACAAGCTTTTGTAAAAATCTTCATGCGAAGTGCTACTTTAATGAAGAAAGCTGTATTATTACCAGCCTGAATTTATATGAATTTAGCCAAGTAAATAACAATGAAATGGGAGTTGCTGTTTCTCGATCAGAAGATTCTGAATTATATAGAGAAGCTTATGATGAAGCCCAAAGAATTATTCGAATTAGTGATGAAGTAAGGATTTCTTTAGAAAAAATTACTCCTGAGTCAAAAAAAGATGGGAAAAAGAGTTCAGAAGTAAAGAAAAAAAATTATAGTAAACTTACAACTTCAAAATTAGCAAAAAAACTTGGCAAAACAACAGAGCAGTTTACTGAAGAGTTGATATCTAAAGGATATTTAAAAGTCAATAATAAAAAAGAAACGCTGACGGAAAAAGGAAAGCAAGTAGGTGGTGAAAGAAAAAAAGGGCGGTTTGGAGCTTATTTTTTATGGGATGAAAATTTTAGAATAAATTAAAGGATTGGCTAACAAAACACAGGCTCTGCCCTGGAGTTGCTGAGAGGCGCTCAACAGTAGTGGCTTTAACATAAATTTTAATTATGCAAAGTTGGTTGCCATAAAGTCCATAGGCAGCTCAGTTCTGCATATATGAAATGGGAAAATGAATTTAAGAAAAGATATTGAATCATTAGCTTATTGCTATATACCAAATGAAAAGCCAATATTATGGTTTCTATTTGGTTTAGTAGCACATTTATTTGCGGCTTTAATTTTTTTAGCTTTAAAAATATATGAAAAAAATGTGACATCAACTGACAAATAAACATATAATCCTTTTATTGATATTAAAACTTAATCAAACGAATATTGGGGAAAGTGCATGGGAAATCAAATTATTAACTTTCAAAAACTATTTTTCTACAGACTCGTTATACGATATTGGACAATATAAAAAAATTATTTGTCTGTATTTTTGTATCTCTCTTGGTATGCAGTAGTCCTTTGGCGGTTCATTGTGAGGAGAACAAAAAATTAAAAGTGTTCACATGGGCACAAAAAGACATTATATATCAAACAAGAGATTGTTTTAAATTATTAATTACATCAGAAGCATTTTGGATAATCGATGATAGAGATCTATTTAAACATTCTGTTTATGATTTAAAAGGTGCACGCCATAGATTAGATGAAATAATCCCTCCTGCTGTGAGCTGTCAACTCGCAACTCACAAAAGGAATGAATTAAATGATCAGAAACCTAATAAAAACACACAAAAGGTTTTAAACAAACATTCTGAAGAAATTGTCAATCTGTTTCAAAAGGTAGTCATGAGATTCGGTATAAAAGTTATTAAATTAAAAATTACTTTAAAAGATTTATAATCTGTCACTCCGATATAAATTTTAACGTTGTTGAGTACCTGATACAGCTCGGTTCAGCGGTTATGACTGAAGGGATTAATTATGAAAAATAAAAAACCCATCATTCTTATTATTTCACATATTCTTACATGCTTTGGCTGGTCACCAAAAAATTCTATGCTGTATTTTGAGAATAGAAATTTATCCTGAAAAATCAAAGAACAAATAAACCTCTATTTTCATGAAAGGCTACAAAAAATAGACTTATGGTAAATTTAAAATTTAGAAATGGAAACCAATATGATAAAGAGTGGTTGTATGATCTTTATTGTAGGACTATGAAACCATGCATCGAAGCGACATGGGGTTGGAACGAAAAATTTCAGGTAGACGGGTTTACTTCAAACCTTGCACCAAGCATGTTTAAAATTATCACAATTAATGAGCAAAATATTGGTGGATTTTGTTTAAAAGAAAAAAATAATTATTTTTATTTAGAGATAATACTGATAGATCCAGTATATCAAAAAAAAGGTATCGGTAAAACTGCAATGAGCCATATGATGAGTATAGCTCAAAATAAAAATTTACCATTAAAATTAAGTGTGATAAAGAAAAACATCGTCAAGGGATTCTATGAAAAATTGGGATTCTTCCAGTATGATGAAGATAAAGATTTTTATAGAATGGAGTGGCATTCATATTTGCGTTCTTAAATAACACTCTAAGGTCTTTTCAAATTATAAGAGAAGGGAAAACATCATGCTTGGATTGAGGTTTATCAAAGTTCAGCCCACAGATTCCATCATACAATACAAAAAAGAGAAAATAGTGCGAGAAGGTACACAATTAACATTTACTTATTTTTACTTTTTTAAATAAAATTTACATGGGATTGCCTATCCAATTATCCCTTTTATACTTGACTTTATAAGGCTATTATTATAATCCGTTATTGATGCTATTATTATGCTGAATTACTAAAGGAGAGTTTGATGCAAGAGTTCCAACAGATAGTCCAGACTGCCAGTAGTTTCTTATGGGGAATTCCTACAATATTGTTACTCATTGGCGTTGGACTATTCATCTCTTTAGTGACCATATTAATTCAGCTACGCAAATTTGGCTATGGTTGTTCTCTTATCTCAGGCAACTTTGAAAATCCGAGTGATCTCGGAGAAATTTCCCATATGCAGGCCTTAACTACATCCCTTGCAGCTACTATCGGAGTTGGGAATATAGCAGGTGTTGGCACTGCAATTGCCATGGGTGGACCTGGTGCCATTGTATGGATGTGGATTACAGCTTTTTTTGGAATGGCATTAAAATACAGCGAATGTCTGCTTGCCCATAAATTCAGGGTTGTCAAGAAAAACGGATCAGTCAATGCAGGTCCAATGTATTATCTTGAAAGGGGTCTGAAACAAAAATGGCTTGGTATATTATTTGCCCTTTTTGCAGCCATTGCATCGCTTGGCATTGGTAATATGGTTCAATCCAACTCCATTGCCGAACCATTTGCCACATATTTTTCCATACCTAAATTAGCAACAGGAATTGTTCTGGCATTTATTGTTTTTCTTGTCATTGTTGGTGGTATCAAGCGCATTGCTCTGGTGACAACGAAAATGATCCCGATTATGGCTCTTTATTATATAATAGGATCATTAATGATTATTATTGCAAATTCCAGCCAACTTGGTCTTGCCTTCCACATAATCTTTCATGATGCTTTTTCCGGTACGGCTGCAGCTGGTGGTTTTACAGGAGCTGCTCTTGCTTCAACCATAAGATTTGGTGTTGCCCGTGGTGTATTTGCCAATGAATCCGGTTTAGGGAGCTCTCCGTTTGCCCATGGTGCGGTTAAAACCAATGAACCTGTACGTGCAGGATTAGTTGCAATGTTAGGTCCATTTATAGACACAATCATTATATGTACCATGACAGCTCTTGTAATTGTTCTCACAGGCGCTTATACAACAGGCGAAACCGGAACAAATCTTACTGCAAAAGCTTTTGAAATGGGTCTTCCAGGTCCTGGCGGATATACTGTTGTAGTAAGTATTATCTTTTTTGCTCTCACCACAATCATAACATGGTCTTACTATGGTGACAGATGCATATCCTATCTTCTAGGAGAAAAATTTATCATCCCATACAGGATCTTATTCTGTTGTTTTATCCCGGTTGGCGCATATCTGGATATCTCTATCGTATGGGTATTAGGAGATTGTTTAAACGCCTTGATGATCTGGCCAAACCTTATTGGAATTATTTTCTTGACTCCTATGATTCTAAGGGAAACAAGAAAATATTTTAGTAATACATCACTGGTCTACCCTGATATATAATTCATAAATATTTTTAAGGCCAAATTTAAATGGCTTAATAAAACCTTAAAAATATTAGATCTGAGTTAAAAAAATGACAAAAGAAAATAAAACAATTAAATTTATAATAGAACCTGCTATTGATCAAATTATTAATGATATTAATAATATCAGACAACCTCTTTTTAATATTTCTCAACCTTTATATATAGTTAACTCCAATGATAGCCTTAAAGGTTATGTGCCTTCCCTTGCACTTGAAAATCTTGGTGATATTGATTTTAAAAAAAGACATAATCTGAAATATGCATATATTGCAGGAGCAATGGCAAATGGAATAAGCTCTGTTAGAATGATCAAGGAAATGACAAACAATGGCATGACCGGTTTTTTTGGTGCAGGAGGACTTTCAATTGCCCAAATTGAAAAAGCCATTATTGAATTAAAAAATACTTTAGGGTCAAAACCATTTGGTTTTAATCTGATCCATTCTCCCAATGACCCGGATCATGAAATGGCAGTTGCAAAGCTGTATTTAAAACATTCCATCAATCTTGTAAGTGCTGCTGCCTTCATGAGAATGACATTGCCATTGGTTTATTACAGAGTTAAAGGACTTTGCCAAAATTTAGAGGGTCAAATTGTTGCTCCAAATAAAATAATTGCAAAAGTTTCAAGAGTGGAAGTTGCCCGGGAATTTTTTTCACCTCCTCCGAGAAAGCTTATTCATCAACTATTAGACAATGGATTGATCACTGAAAAAGAAGCGGAACTTTCAAAAAAAATCCCCATGGCCCAGGACATAACAGCAGAAGCTGATTCTGGCGGGCACACTGATAACAGACCTGCCCTTTCACTTTTTCCTACAATGGTGGCACTGAAAAAAGAATTCACTGATAAATTTAATTATGCTGACAAATTATGTGTTGGTTTTGCAGGTGGTATTGCAACCCCGGAATCTGCTGCTGCTGCATTCCAGATGGGAGCAGGATATATACTTACAGGTTCAATCAATCAGCCATGTATTGAAGCTGAAATTTCAGACCAGGCAAAAAAAATGCTTGCCCAGGCCCAGCAGGCTGATGTAACAATGGCTCCTGCAGCTGATATGTTTGAAATCGGTGCAAGGGTTCAGGTTCTCAAACGCGGAACAATGTTTTCCATCAGAGCTGAAAAATTATATAATATTTATAAAAATTATCAAAGCTTTGATCAAGTCCCCCTTAAAGAAAGAACCCAAATTGAAAAAAATTTCCTGAAAGCAGATTTTGAACAAAAATGGCTGGAAACAAAAGAATTTTTCAATAAAATTAATAACCAAAAAGAAATCCAAAGAGCTGAACAAGATCATAAACACAAGATGGCACTTGTTTTCAGATCATATTTAGGGCTTTCTTCCAAGTGGGCAATTAAAGGGGAAAAAGATAGATCAATTGACTATCAGATATGGTGCGGCCCTGCCATTGGAGCATTTAACCAATGGGTAAAAGGCACATTCCTTGAAACCCATGAAAACAGAAAAGTTGCAGAAATCGCCCTTAACATACTCTATGGCGCTGCAGTGTGCATAAGAACATCCTGGCTAAAGAATCAAAACATTGCCCTTTCTTCTGACCTCATATCTTTTTTACCTGTTCCAATGAATAATCTTCTAAAAATGATATCTTAAATTATTTATTCTTTGAATAGAATGTAAAATTAATGTCAAACCACTCTCCAACCAATGCATTTTATTCAATTTTCCTGTAAAAATATGTATTATACATTGTAATAAAATATTTTGATTGCATATTTTAGGAAAATTTTATGGGACAGATTAAGCAGCAGGACAATTGTGTAGCTATCATTGGTATGGGGTGTATTTTTCCCAAAGCAAACGGTGTTGAAGAATACTGGCACTTATTATTTGATGGTCATGATGCAATAACAGATATCCCTGATAAAACTCATTTTGCCATAAATGATTATTTTGATGAAGACCCGAAACGACCGGATCACATATATTGTAAAAAAGGCGGGTTTCTTCCGGCTGTATCTTTTGACCCTTCAAAATATGGAATACCTCCGAATAATATCAATGCAACAGACACATCCCAGCTTCTTGGTCTTATTGTTGCTGAAATGGCACTAAAAGATGCAGGATATGACGTACAAAAAAATTTCCCCAATAAAAAACGAACAAATATCATACTTGGTGTTACAGGCACACAAGAACTTGTTATACCTTTAGGAGCACGCCTTGGTCATCCTTTATGGAAAAAAGCTTTAAAAGAATCCGGCATTGGTGTGGAAAAAACCAATGAAGTTATCAAAAGGATTCAAAATGGTTACCCTGAATGGCAGGAAAATTCTTTTCCGGGTCTTCTAGGCAATGTTGTTGCAGGCAGAATCGCAAACAAACTTGACCTGGGCGGTACTAATAGTGTTGTGGACGCAGCCTGTGCAAGTTCACTTTCTGCAATTAATTCTGCCATAATGGAACTTGTACAAGGTAAATGTGATATGTCAATAACAGGTGGTGTGGATGCATTAAACGACATATTCATGCATATGTGTTTTTCACAAACAGGTGTACTTTCCCATACAAGCGACGCAAAACCCTTTTCCAAAGATTCTGATGGAACTGTTCTAGGTGAAGGTGTTGGAATGGTCGTTTTAAAACGCCTTAGTGATGCCAAAAAAGACAAAGATAGAATATATGCTGTAATTAAGGGTATCGGGACATCCAGCGATGGAAATTCAGGAGGCATTTATGCACCTGATGCAGCAGGGCAGCAAAGGGCATTACAAGCAGCCTATAAAGATGCTAATATTGATCCTTTGACCATTGAATCAATTGAAGCCCATGGCACTGGCACCAGAGTTGGAGATAAAATTGAATTCCAGGCTTTAAAAAATTTTAATTCTGATGCAAACAACAAATCAAAATCCCTTAAACAAAATGCAAAGCCCTGCGCCATTGGTTCTGTCAAGTCAATGATCGGACATACCAAAGCTGCTGCAGGTGTTGCAGGTCTTATAAAAGCATCTTTATCCCTTTATCACAAAACTCATTTTCCCACGCTAAAAGCAGATATCCCTGACCCTGAACTTGATATTAATGATTCAAGGTTTTACTTAAATTCTATTTCAAAGCCCTGGATGCAAAACAATATGAAACATAAATTTGTTCACCCCAGGCGCGCCGGAGTAAGTGCTTTTGGATTTGGTGGAAGTAATTTTCATGTTGTTCTGGAGGAATATAATCAGAAAAAAAACCATGTGTCCTGGAGTAAATCAGTACAGATACTTGCTTTTTCCGATCAGAGTCTTGCCTTGCTCAAGAAAAAAATTACTGATTTTTCAGCTGAGATAGATGGCACTCAAAACCTTGATTCCCGGGAACAAAAACAATTACTTGGATTTTATGCAGAACAATCCAGAAAAACTTTTTCTAATAAACATAAATTCAGACTTATACTTGTTCATGAAAAAAAAGACAACTTAAGTGAACTTATACAAAAAGCAAGCAATATAGTTTCAAATAATATTAAAAATAATACCGAAATCAGTGCTAATGGTCCTGATATATATTTTGGAACTGATTCCAATACAATTAACAGAAAAAATTTAAAAATAGGATTCTTATATCCGGGTCAGGGAAGCCAATACACAATGATGGGGAGAGATCTGATCTCGATATTCCCCGAAGCCATGGATGCTTTAGCACTTGCAGATATAGCTTATGGCGAAAAAAAAGATCTGAAACTTTTACATGATTATATTTTCCCTTTTCCAGATCATGTTCAGGAAAAAATAATATCTGAACAAGAGCTTAAAAATACTGACATAGCTCAACCTGCTCTGGGTGCAATAAGCCTTGCCATGACAAAAGTCCTTCAACGATTCAATATAATTTGTGATATGGCGTGCGGGCACAGCTTTGGGGAACTCAGTGCCTTGAATGCTGCAAATGTTATTAATGATAATGATTTTCTTAATCTTTCAGTGCTCCGGGGAAAGCACATGGCAAATGCCTCAAAAAATTCAGAGGATTCAGGAGCCATGTTTGCAATAAAAGCCCCCATGGATAAAATTGAACAAATTATAAATGAAAACAATCTTGAACTTGTACTTGCCAATAAAAACTCACATACCCAGGGAGTTATCTCCGGTGCCAGCAATGAGATTGATAAAGCAATAAAAATTTTTAAAAAACATAAAATCAGGGGCATTAAATTACCTGTTGCAGCAGCTTTTCATTCACACTTGGTTGGAAATGCGGCAAAACCCTTTGCAACAGATATTAAAAAAATAAAATTCAACTCACCCAAAATACCTGTGATGTCCAATACAAATGGGAATCAATACCCTGCAGATATTGAAAAAATTAAAAAAATTCTTGAAAATCAACTCATAAATCCTGTTAATTTTATTCAAAATATTGAAACAATGTATGAAAATGGTGTTTCAATATTTATTGAAACCGGGCCCAAAACCATCCTTACAGGATTAGTTCAATCAATTTTAAAAAACAAAAAAGACATTATTGCAATTTCCATGGATGCTTCCATGGGTAATAAACCAGACTCAGGTCTTAAAGATCTTGCCCGTGTTTTAGCTGAACTTGCATCAAAGGGATACAATGTTGACCTTGGAAAATGGGAAGACCCATGTGAAAAACCTGAAAAAAAGAAAATGAATATTTTTATAACAGGTGCTAATCCAAAACCAGAAAAAAAACTTGACCTGCCTTTACCCAAGATAAAGGATGAAATTCAAAAAAAAGATTTTAACCAAGGAATGAATATGGACACAAGAAAAAATATTGACACATCATCCAGACCTTATATTACAAATGAAGCAATGGTATTGGTTCAAAAAGGATTGGAATCAATGCAAAAATTGCAGAGTCAGACTGCAAAAACCCATGAAAAATTCCTTGAAACCCAGGCTGAAGCCAGCAGAACCCTCCAGAGCATGATGGAGCAGACAAGATTGTTTTTAAACCCGGGTAGTATATCCAATACCAACACTAATACTGATATCAATTTCACACCTGCCAGCACAGGAACAATGGAATTAACACCACCTGTCGCCACAAAAAAAACAGAACCAGATTTAAAAACCGATATCACCATACCTGACCCGGAGGTTCAAATAACAAAAACCCCTGACAAGGCAGAACATCTTGTTTTTGAGATTATCAGCAAGCTTACAGGATTCCCCGAAGAAATGCTTGATGGTGACATGGATATAGAGTCTGACCTTGGGATTGATTCCATTAAAAGAGTTGAAATTATTTCTGAACTTGAAAAAGCTCTCCCGTCAATAAGCAGTCTTACTCCGGAAACCATGAGTTCTTTACATACTTTAAAAGAAATATGTAATATTATCGATAAAACTGATACGCCAGGCAAAGAAACACCTGAGCCCTCACCTGAGGCACCTGCCCTTTCCAACACTGAGACACTTAACGATTCTTATACAAGCATTCCGCCAAGTAAAACCATGGATGTCTTAATTGATACCATAAGTAATTTAACAGGATTCCCAAAAGAAATGCTTGAAGGAGATATGAACCTTGAATCTGATCTTGGGATTGATTCCATTAAAAGAGTTGAAATTTTATCTACCCTTGAAAACAAATTGCCCCAAACAGGAACAATCTCTTCTGATGAGATAGCAGGATTTAAAACCATTGACGAAATCAGTGCCTATCTTGATAAAAATTCAGGGCAGAATCAAAAAAAAAATCAAAACCAAAAAAAAACTCCAGACACAGTCAAGGCACCATCCAGCCAGAAACTATCCAGGCAAATACCATTCCTTGATCAGCAGCCCCTTGATAAAATAAAATTTTATAATGGATCAAGAATCTCAATTTCCAAAGAAAAAAAAGTATACTTAACAAAAGATTCACAAGGCATTGCAGCAAGCTTTAAAAAAGCATTTGAAAAACAGGGAATAAATGCTGAACTCATAAAAGCCAATTCACCTGTTCCTGAACTTCATGATGTTGCAGGCATTGTCCTGATACCGGATATATCAGAAACAAACAATCACGAACAAACTGAAGAATTTTTAAAATATTCTTTTAAGCTTATTAAAAAGAATGCACCCTTTCTTACTCAATCTGCATTGGAAAAAAGTGGTTTTTTTGCAAGCATCTCATTTCTTGGAGGCGGGTTTGGATTTGATAAGTCAGAAATAATAAATCCTGTCCAGGGCGGGCTTGCAGGACTTGTTAAAACTGCTGGACTTGAGTGGAAAGACATACTCTGCAAGGCTATAGATCTGCCATGTTCAAAAAAACAAATTATTGAAAATGCAGATGATATAATAACTTTAATCATGACCCACGGATCAATGGAAATAGGACTAAAAGAAGGCCTATGCAATATTCCAAAACTCAAAACAGAAGATATCCCTCATTTTTCAGATCATAATCATGGGAAAAACTTAATTTCAAACAAAGATTTATTTGTCATCACAGGAGGTGCCAAAGGAGTTACAGCAGAATGCGCCATTGAACTTGCCAAGAATTTTTCTCCGGATATCATGCTTATTGGCAGATCTCCATTACCTGAACCAGAACCTGAATGGGCAGAGAATATCACCTCTCCTGTAGAAATAAAAAAATTAATTTTAAAAAATATATTTGCCGATAAAAAGCCGACTCCTAAGGAACTTGAAAAGGCTTATAAAGAGCTAATATCCAACCGTGAAATAAAACAAAACATGGAAAAAATTCAAAATACTGCTCCTGATTCAAAACTTGAATATTTCTCCTGTGACATTACAAATAAAAATCAAATCAATAATATATTTAATATAATAAGAGAAAAATATGGGAGAATTACAGGGATTATTCATGGTGCAGGAATACTTGAAGATAAACTTATTATTGAAAAAGATTATGATAAATTCTCCAGGGTTTTTGATACAAAAGTTTCAGGTTTAAATTCCTTAATCCATGCAGGCAAAAAAGACAAACTCAAATATTTCATTGCATTTTCTTCTATTGCTGCAAGAACAGGGAATATTGGTCAATCAGACTATTCAATGGCAAATGAAGTCATCAACAAGACCATGAAATATTTATCTTTGAAAAATACTCAATGCAAATATCTTGCAATCAATTGGGGACCATGGGACGGAGGCATGGTTAATGATTCATTAAAAAAAGAATTTAAAAAACGCAATGTGGATCTTATTGATAAAAAAGCAGGTGCTATTCAATTATTATCTGAAATGGCAAACAATAATAGTAATAATGTTGAAGTCATAATTGGTGCAGGTCTTTTTGGTGATGAAGTAAAGCCACAATCTAAAAATCTTACAAGAGCCTTTAACTACAACCTCAATGGATTATCTGCACCTGTGCTTAGATCCCATAAAATCAATAACAATCTGGTTTTACCCTTTGCCATGCACATGGAATGGCTTGCCCACGCTGCTGAAAAAAATAATCCCGGATTATACTTCCAGGGCATTGATCAAATGCGCCTTTTAAAAGGAATAAGTTTGCCTGAAAATTCAAGTGACAATGATAATGGAGTTGAAATCAGCGCCAAAACAGGTAAGTGCAAAAAAACAGACCAGGGATTTGAAACAGAAGCAAGTATTTTCTCAAAAAAAGGTATTGAAAAAACTTTTTTAAATTCTGCAGGGATTGCTCTATTGTCAGATGACCTGCCAAATCCACCGGTTCTATCATCTTCTTCTTTTCTTGATCTTGCTCCATATCCATTGGATAGTGACAGGATATATGACTTAATTCTCTTTCATGGCAAGGATCTTCAAGGCATTAAATCAGTAATAGGATGCTCTGAAAAAGGCATTGAAATTATAGCAAACAAAGCTCCTGCACCAAACCAATGGTTTAAAAACCCACCATGCCAAAATTGGATTTTTGATCCCATGCTCCTTGATTCTGCTTTTCAAGCTGCAATTTTATGGACCCATGAAAACAAACACCAGGTATGCCTGCCTTCATACATAACCAATTTCAGGCTCTATAATTCTTTTTCAAACTATGATGGTGATGTAAAAATTCGATTTACCATTAATGAAACCTCAGAGCATAAAACACGGGGATATTTTACTTTTCTTGGTGACAATAATATCATTCTTGCAAGTATAACCGGATTTGAGGCAATCAATGATCCATCACTTTTAAAAAAATTCAAAAAAACAAATGAATTGATTTCAAAAGAACAAATACTTGCTTTTGCCCAGGGCAACCCTTCTGAAGCTTTTGGGGAAAAATATAAAATCTTTGACAACGAACGTCAGATGGCAAGGCTTCCACGCCCCCCTTACTTTTTCATGGACAGGGTAACAAAGATCAATCATACGCAATGGGAAATGAAGCCTGGCGGCTGGATTGAAGCTGAATACGATGTGCCGGAACATGGCTGGTATTTTAATGCAAATTTTTCTGATACAATCCCCTTTTGCATACTTTTAGAAATTGCACTTCAACCTTGCGGCTGGCTGGCTGCATGGGCAGGTTCAGCATTGCAAAGCAATGACAGATTGTATTTTAGAAATCTTGGAGGTAAAGCAAAGATCTTTAAAGAGATCCATAGAACAATCGGCACTATAAAAATGCGCTCCAGAATAACTGATGTATCAAAAGCCGGTGGTATGATAATTCAGGATTTTGATATTGAAGTATTAAACAATGAATCAATGATTTATAAAGGTTCTACTAATTTTGGTTTTTTCTCAGGTGTATCCCTTGCAAACCAGGTTGGACTCAAGCAGAATAAATTTGCAATATATGAAATCGACCCTGATATGGTGGATAAATCTAAACTAACTAAATTTAAAGACACTCCTCCCATAACACCTGAAGATACAAACTTTGATAAAAAAGACAAAGATATGCCATCAACCGCTCTTATGATGATTGATCAGGTTGAACAATTTTCATTTAAAGGCGGACTTTATAATAAAGGCTATATCAAAGCAAAAAAACAAGTAAACCCTGATGAATGGTTTTTTAAAGCTCATTTTTATCAGGATCCTGTTTGCCCTGGCTCTCTTGGTATTGAATCCTTTCTTCAGCTTCTAAAATATTTTGCATTACAAAAATGGGAGTTCTCTTCAAAAAAATATAGAATTGAAAATACCACAAATGCAAATCATGAGTGGAAATACAGAGGTCAGATAATACCCTCAAATAAAACAATTTCCATATGCGCCCATATAAAAGATATAATTGATGAAGACCAGCCACAGATTGTTGCCGATGGAGCTTTATCTGTTGATGGTATATGCATATATGAAATGACAGATTTTACTATATCTCTTGTTCAGGTTGTTCACCCGGAAACATTGACAGCAAAACAGCAAACAGTTTAACAAGAATAGATATTTTAAGTTTGTTCTGGTAAGAATTGGTATGTTTTTTTTAAACAACTCCTCTCTATGCTTGACAAGCAACTAATTCCGATATATATACTCTTATTTTAAATCATAGTAAAAAAATAGGAGTTATTCATGCAAAAGAATCTTATAAAATTATGTCTCGGGATTTCAATTGTCTTACTGATGAGTGTTATCATGCCCCTTGGTATGGCATCAGCCCAAGGGAAACGTATTATTGTTGATCAGCTTGGCAGATCTGTTGAAATCCCCCAAAAAGTCAACCGGGTAGTTATTCTTATGCATCATGCCCTGGACGTAGCAGTTGAATTAGGGGCAAAAGATAAAATTGTCGGCATCTTAAGCAATTGGAATAAATATCTTCCAAAAGGATTTAAAAAAGCATGGCCCGGAATAGAAAAAGTCCCAACTCCGGGAGATCTGAGAACATCAATAAACACCGAAGAGCTATTAAAACTTAAACCGGATCTTGTTATCATTACCCATTATATGATGAATAAAACCGGGAAACAAATAGAAGCCATTGGGCTTCCTGTAGTAGGCCTGTCTTTTTATAAAACAGGATATGAACAAGCGTCCGTGCTAAATCCAAAACTTAAAGACCCCAATGAATCTTATACTCAAGGCATGAAAGAGGGAGTCCGTCTTTTAGGAGATATACTTGACAAAAAAGATCAGGCTGAAAAACTTTTGTCCCATATTTTCAAAAACAGAAAACTTGTTGAATCACGCCTGGGCAATCTTAAAAAAAATCAGCGAGTCACAACCTATATGGCTTATCCCAAATTATTTTCCATGGGAACTGGGAAATATGCCTCTGTAATTATGGAAAGAGCAGGAGGATTAAATGTTGCTATGGAACTTTCCGGTTATAAACAAGTATCCATGGAAGATGTTTTAAGATGGGACCCTGAAGTTATCTTCACCCAGGACCGATACAAATTTGTTGCCGAGGAAATTCAAAAATCTCCTGCATGGAAACCCGTTAAAGCAGTAAAAAATCATAGAGTTTTTATAACTCCTGAATATGTTAAACCCTGGGGTCATCCTTGTCCTGAATCCATTGGTCTTGGAGAGTTATGGATGGCAAAAAAACTATATCCTGAAAAATTCAAAGACATTAATATGCAGACCTATGCAGATAATTTTTATAAAGCATTCTATGGTATTCCTTATACGGGAAATAATTAATGGGGTCTGGAAAAACTTTGCAAAAAGCCCGGATACAAAATAAAAATTTATTATCATTTAAAAATTTTCTTTTATTCGGGCTTCCTTTAATCTGTTTTTTTTCTTCTCTGGTTATTGGACGGTATGGTGCTTCTCCTTTTGAAGTATTTAAACTGATTTTTGAAAAGTTAATATGCCGGAAAAATCAATTACCCATGGCTCTTGAAACTATTATTTTTGATATCCGGCTACCACGGATTTGTGCTGCCATGCTCATAGGCGGGGGGCTTTCAGTGTCAGGAGCATCTTTTCAGGGTATTTTCAGAAATCCTCTTGTATCTCCTTTTATTCTCGGTGTGGCAACCGGTGCAGGATTTGGAGCGGCAATAGGCATTCTTTTATCAGGTAATAATCTTGTTATCCAAGGCAGTGCATTTTTATTTGGAATGCTTGCAGTTATGATAAGCTATGGCTTAACAAAAATCTATAAAACCTCATCTATTCTGGTAATGGTATTATCCGGGGTTATTGTGGGATCTTTTTTCTCCGCACTAATTTCTTTAATTAAATATATTGCAGATCCCTATGACAAGCTGCCTGTAATCGTTTTCTGGCTTATGGGCTCCCTTGCAAGTATTTCCAAAAACGACCTTTTTATCATTGCCCTGCCAATGGTTACCGGCATTGGTATCATGTTCAGCATTAGATGGAAAATAGGTGTCCTGTCCATGGGCGAAGAAGAAGCTCAATCTTTAGGTCTTAACTCAACCAAACTGAGAATCTTACTTGTTTTATCAGCAACTTTTGTGACTGCCTCTGCCGTGGCAGTGAGCGGTGTCATTGGGTGGGTCGGGCTTGTCATCCCACATCTTGCACGAATGATCACGGGTCCTGATTATCGCAAGCTCATACCATTGTCCCTGTCCCTTGGTGCATGTTATCTTTTGCTTATTGATACCCTGGCAAGAAATCTAATAACCGGTGAAGTGCCATTAGGTATCCTTACCGCTACATTAGGAGCCCCTATTTTTGCAATTATCCTTAAAAAAGGGACTCTTGGGTGGTCATGATTTTAGAAATTATAAATGCAGAATTTAAATATGATTTCACTGCCAGAGCTATTCTGAAAAATATAAATATAAAAATAAATCCGGGGAAAATTTATTGTATTCTTGGTCCCAATGGCGTTGGGAAAACAAGCCTTCTTAAATGTATAGCAGGGCTTTTTAAGCTTTCAAAAGGTAAAATACTATATAATGGGAAAGACATCTTATCAAAAAAACGCATTAATGCAGCAAGAATAATGGCCTATGTCCCTCAAATACATTATCCTGTTTTTGCCTATTCTGTATTTGATACCGTACTCATGGGCAGAACTCCCTATCTTGGTTTTTTTTCTTTTCCTGATCTTAAAGATGAAACAATTGCTGCGAAAGCAATTAAATCCCTTGGTATAAGTCATCTTGCAGACACCCCGTATACAGAAATAAGTGGCGGGGAAAGACAGCTTGTAATGTTTGCAAGGGCTCTTGCCCAGGAACCTGAAATACTTATTTTAGATGAACCCTGTTCCCATCTGGATTATGGCAACCAGGTAAGGATACTCTCCCTGATCCATGACCTTGCAAAAACCGGCACAGCTGTTATTATGACCAGTCATAATCCGGATCATGCTTTTATGATAGCTGATAAAACAGGGATAATGTTTAATCAAAGTATTGAAAAATTTGATATTCCCATGGATATTATTACTGAAGAGAAACTATCTGAAATATATGGGATTAAAGTAAAACTCAGGCAGGATAATATTTTTGGAAAAATATGTGTTCCCACTCTAAATCAAACATAAAATTATATCATTAAAATGATGATCACATCTTATCTTTAAGTTCCAGAATTTCATTTTTTGTCAGGCATACATCCAGAACAAGATAATTATCAGCAATCCCGGTAAAATAATAGGCATTCTGGGCATCTCTGCCTATATACATGGTATTATGGGCAGAATCTATCACTCCTGTGACCACACTTCCATTTGATAAATCAAACTGCTTTAAAACCTTTGTTTCCTCTGTCCAGATATAAACGCGCATTATAGAACCTGTTTTCCATACTCCAGCTATAAAAAGCCATCCTTTATCAGTGCATGATGTGTCAATTCTATTATCGCCTGCGCTGGTATTAACGATCCAGCTTATTCCCCTGGGTCCGTGATTAATATTTGGCCAGAGCAGAACCTGACCATGACCGCTTCCTCCCGAAGAAAAAAACCTGCCGTCATTATAATCATCGTGGGTTGAGTTAATGCCGTTTTCAAGGTAGATCCAGCCTGCAATGGTAATTTCTCCAAGCCCGTTAATTGGATACTTTGGCAATTCAATATATGTCTGTTTTTTTATTGCATTGTCATCACCAAAATCCATTGCCCAGCCACCAGCTCCTTCACAGGAAAAACGATCCTTAACAAAAACTTTTTTCCCATGAATTATTCCATTATATGCACTATTTGCAGAATCTTTTGAAACATAATTCCCATTTTTATCCTTGTACCAACCATTAAAATCATTAAATCCCACAACATGGGTACAAACTCTGTCTGACATAAAATAGCAGGGCATATCAGTATAAACATCTCTGATTTCACATTGGGTCAATGCTTTGTTATAAATAGCAGGCTGGGTTATCAAGCCATCAAATCTATGAAAAGAAGAATTCGGGTCTCCACCAATAGCGAGGGGTGCAGCATTATCCGGTATATAATAATTCAGATCTTTACCTGTGGCAGCAATCTGTCCATCAACATATATAAACTTATCTGTTGTGTTTGATGTTCCGTCATAATCAGCTACTGCAACAATATGTCTCCATTTATTTTCCGGTATTATATTTAAAGTATCAAGACTGATTTTGGATAATGATCTAGTATAAAATCGTAAAACTCCGGTATGATTCCCATCAGCAAGGGATAATGCCCATCCTTTTGGATTCACAATTAAAGGCATATAATACTCATCTTTAACAAAAACTCTGTTTCCCTTTGTATGATTATCATGGGAATAAATCCATGCAGAAAGTGTCAGGTTTTTCCCAAGATATTTATCAAGCTGATCACCAAGGGTAATATACCCTCCACCTGCGCTTCTGTTAAAATATAAGCTGTCACCACTATGTTCTGCAACACTGCCATGGACAATGCCTGAAAATTTTCCACCACTTCCAAAATCAATTATTCCATTTACAATATTATTAAAATTGCTGCCTGCCATGGGGATAATTACAGGTTTCCTGCCAAGACGATCTGTCCCATAATCATTATTTACAATTAATAGTGGAAGTGAAATTTCATTATTGGCTGTTTTAATAAAATCACTACCAAGTATATATGCCCCGCCCCAGGGGTCGGTTTTATAAGTTTGCCCAAGTCCATAGTCATCATAAAAACTTGCCGGGATTGCAGTTCCTGCCGGGTTAGTTATTGCAAAAATCCAGAGTTTTCTTCTTATAACCTCCATCTCTTTATATGCTATCTGCCTTGCTTCCTTCATAACATTGATGGGAATCAGGATATCATCGCCTCTGGTAATATACGAATTCGTAGAACCATCGGGAATTTTACAATCCCGCACATGATTTGAACCATAACTGATTATAACTCCTGCGGACAATACACCATCAACATTGATACCCTCAATATTTGTAAATCCGCTTTCATCAGTGCTTTTTTCAACCAAATGGTATTCAAAATATTTCCCGAATCTATCTATTTTATATTTTTGTTCAAGATTGAGAACTTTTGGAATTGTTCCATATCTTATATAATTTAAACCTGGAATCTTAATATCGCTTAAAGGCGACTCCTCTGCATTGGCAAGGAAAAGGTCATGATTGCTCATATAATATTTCTTTGAGCTGTTTAGTATTTCAACCATTCTCTTTAAAGTTTTTCTCTTGTCTGAAATCTGCCCTATTTTCACAGCCATGCGTGATCCACCGATTACCAATACAATTGTGCTCACAAGAACAACAAGGATTATTATCAGAGAAAAACCTTTATTATCCTTAAATATATTTGGGCTATGCATATTTTTCCTTTAACCAGATTTATAAGCATGATTTATTCTTGTATCTTATCATTAATATTTCGTAAACCTCAAGATTTAATTAAAATTTTCTTGACTAATATTTCGTAAACAAATACAATATTATTATAATTTTGACAAATAGCCAATTTTTAAAAGAGGAGACGTACAAATGAAGCCCTTTATGTTTAAATCAATCAGGGAAACCAGAGAACAGGGTTTTACACTCATTGAAATTCTGTTGGTCGTAACAATTATCGGTATAATGCTTGCCGTTATTGTTCCACGTGCCCATAGAGCAACAATTGATTCTAAATACAATTTAATTCGCCAGGGTGCCACAGAAGTTGCATCCTATGCCCTTGAATGGGCTGAGAAGGGAATACAATCACAAGATTCCAAGACTTCCATAGCCACAATTAAAAACTATCTTGCATCATTATCAGGAGCACGTGCCTGGGGTCACTTTAACAGTGCAGGCGATAATCGTGGAGAATGGATAGCAGGCTCACTGAGTGGGGGTAGTAATTGGAATACGCGAACAGGAACTTTGACTCCGGTTCTCGGCAGGGTAAATGTTTCCGGAGGAGCAAGCAATCAAAGGCCTCCCATGAGTGTTGAGGCACTTATGCCAAGTTCTGATATACCAATCAATCCTTTTAACGGCGTAAATGTTTTTGCTGCACCTAATTACCCCACCGGAGCAGGCGTACCTGTTACCGGCGCTCTTGCTTGCGTGCTCTATCGCCAACCCAATGGATTTATTGTGTATTCTTTTTGCTTTCAAGGCACTGATAGTATAGGTTTCAATCAAATGCCGGCAAATCGTAATGGGATCTTTTATGCAGGTCAAAACAGAGGTAATTCTGTAATGGCTCTTCGCAATGGTGTAGTTATCGCAGAAGAAAGATGATTTTTTTAAATTATTGAAGAGTATTAATATATATACCTGATCTCAGACCCTGGATTCTTTCAATATTATTTGATCCGGGGTCTGAATATTTATCCTGTCCCGCATAAAAAGCATTTGCCCCTGTGATATTTATTGAATCTGTCCCCTGAAAAATCAATGCATAATAATTGCCTGATCCAGTAAGCATATACGCGCATGCCATTGCACCGGTAATAGCATTCCCGTTTGTGGCAGGGTTGTTTGCACTTTGAAAAATTGACAGTCCTGAAAAAGGATTTAGCAATAATTTATTTTTTGGCATAATATCCAAAACACTTATGTTGGGAAGGCTCCCTATTCCGACCCCACCTCTGTTAGCTACATTTTCCAAAGGTGCTTGCCAATTGCTGTTATTACTTAAATCTGCGACCCAATCAAAATTTCCATTGGTTTCTGCCAATGTCTGGATATAATCATCTAATTCAGAGCTTGCAACAGAGGGCTGAGCTTCCAATTCTCTTACAGCCCATTCATTTGCCCAGGAAGCAAGTTCAGTCCCGGTCTGGCGCAAAATTTCGTATTTAGTTTCAATTTTTGCCCGGAAAGCTCTTGGTAAAATAACAGCAATAACTGCGCCTATAATCACCACGACCAAAAGAATTTCCATTAAAGAAAATCCATTTTCTCTACCAGATCTTTTCTCCATTAAAATCTCTCCTTATTGCCCTGCACTTGTAGAAATAGTTGATACCATATTATATAATGGCAGCAATACTGCCATTACAAGAGCCAATGCCAATCCTGCCATTACAAAAATCAAAACAGGTTCCAACATGGCAATAGCCGCATCTATACGGCGCTCTAATTCTTCATTATATATATCTGCAAGATAATCCATCTGCTCTGCCAATGTTCCTGAAGTTTCACCCACTGATACCATTCTAACAATAGTATTGGGTATAAAATCGATTTGTTTAAGAGAATGCGAAAACTGATCGCCCTCAATGACACTTTGCCGTACTTCCCCTATTTTTTCCTGCACCACAAGATTGTTTGTCGAAGCATTGGCAAGCTCCAATCCTTTTAAAATATCAACTCCGGCATTTAATAAAAGAGCAAGATATCGTAAAAAAAATGTCATCCTTAATTGGATCATTAATTTTTTTAATATTGGAATTTTTATCTCGGCATAATCAAACCAATATCGGCTATTCCTATGCTTCCTAAGGGATATAATCAATATACAAAGGCATGCACAACCCATTATAATCAGCAGCCAATTATTTTTTAAAACATTGGATATAAACATAACAATTTTTGTTATCAACGGGAGCTCCACACCCAGATCATCAAGAAGTTCAAACAAAGGAGGAAATACCAGGGCAAGAAATACAAAGGCTGCCAGAATCAGGGCAACCATTACAAAAGCAGGGTATAGCATTGCTTTTCTCGAACTTTTAATTAAGTCATCTATCCTTTTATAATGTTTTGCACAATTGAAAAATATATCACTCAATTTCCCCGTTTCTTCGCCTATTTTAACCAGACTTACATATAAATCAGGAAAATCATTTGGTCTCTTTTTTAAAGATGCATTTAGCGAATCTCCCCCCTGAATATTTTCAATTATTTCTGAAAGTACTTTTTGCATATACTTATTATCAGCATCTTCTTTTAATTCTTCAATGGCTGTTATTAAAGGGACACCGGCATTCAACATAATTCCTATATTATTACTGAATTCAATAAGTTGTTTGCGTGAAAGCCCGCCTGGCTGGGTGTGTAGCAATGTTTCAAAAAAGGGAGGTTTTGTATTATCAGAAATTTCCAATACATAAAGATGCCTCTGGCGCAATTTCTCCCTTAGATCATCATCATTATAGGCAGATATTGTGCCTGATTTTATTTTGCCTTTTTCATCAGATGCTTTATAAAAATATTGTGGCATATAAAGATCAGCCTCTATTATAATCCATTATATTGTAACCCTGGATAGCTCCTGTAATGACAGAGTGCCCTCCAAAACTTTTTTTAGACCTGCCTCGCGAAGGGTTTCCATGCCCTTTTCCTGGGCCATTTTTTCAAGATGCGCAGGAGCAACCTTATCTGTAATACCAAGACTTACTTCAGGGCTGATTTCAAGAATCTCAAAAATACCCACCCTGCCAATATAGCCTGTATCATTACAAAGTTTACACTTTCCAGGTTTAAATATCTTTTTTCCTGCGCCGGACCAATTTTGCAAACCATAGTATTCAAGTTCTGCATTATCAGGGATATATTCCTGCTTACAGGCCTTACATAATTTTCTTACAAGACGTTGAGCAATAATAGCCCTTATAGTTGCACTGATAAAATAATTTTCAACACCAAGGTCAAGTAGCCTTGCAATGGTTGCGACCGCATTATTTGTATGTATCGTGGAAAGAACAAGGTGACCTGTCATTGCTGCCTGGAATGCTGTTTTTGCAGTCTTAAAATCACGTATCTCGCCAACCAGAATTACATCTGGGTCCTGCCTTAGAAAATGGCGGATTGCACGTTCGAATGTAAATCCTGCAGTTTCGTTTATCTGGGCCTGTTTTACCATGTGCAATTCATATTCAACTGGATCTTCAATTGTTAAAACATTTTTTTCAAAAGTATTAATCTCTTTTAATATTGAATAAAGTGTTGTTGTCTTGCCAGACCCTGTGGGACCTGCAACCAGAACAATTCCGTGGGGGAGGTTTGATAATCTTTTGATTATTTTTTTCCTCTGACCTGAAAGCCCCAAGTGCTCAAGATCAAGAGCTACATTTCCTTTGTCCAATAATCTTAAAACTATATTCTCACCATTTGTACTGGGAGATGTGGAAATACGTATATCAACTTCCCTGTCCATAAATGTAAAATCCATGGCTCCTTCCTGGGGCAGGCGTTGTTCTGCAATATCCATTGCACCAATGATCTTTATTCGGGTTACAATTGCAGGATGTAATTTTTTTGGTAAAATATTAGCATTTTGTAATATGCCATCCACTCTAAAACTAATACGAACTGCTCGTTCTTCCGGAGAGATATGAAGATCAGTAGCAGACCTTCTTAATCCTTCTGCAATAAACAAATCAACCAATCGTACAATGGGCGGATTTACCTCGCCTTCTGCTATGGCTCCACCGGCTAAAGCTGCTGACACATTTTTTTCCACCTCATCATCAAAGCTCTCGCCAATGTCATAATAAAGATTAATTGCTCCAAGTATTTCTTCTTTGTCAGCTGCAAAGCTTTCAACCTCAAATCCTGTTGTTCTGGTTATTTCGTCTATTGCTCTTATGTCATTAGGATTATCCATTGCCACATAAAGTACCTCATCAACAATGGAAAATGGTATCAAATAATATTTTCTTGCAATATGGCTTTCAATAGTCTTTAAAATACTTGTGTCTATTTTAAGACCTTTTAATTCAACAAAAGACAAACCAGAACTTTTAGCAACAGCTTTAGAGAGATCTTTTCGTGAAGCAAATCCTAATCGCACTACTATTTCGCCTAAAAGTTCTTTAGTCCTTTTCTGCTCTTTTAAAGCAAGTTCCAATTGTTGTTTGCTTAAAATATTCTGATCAATTAATGCATCACCAAGGCGTGCCATCGTTTTTAACCTCTTTTTTCTATTTTTAACTCACAACTTCTATAAAATTATTACCTGTCCAGAACAACATTCAAAGAGACAGGATCATTCCCTGGATATTGTAAAATTGTATCTCCAAGTTTATTGTTAATGCAGACAGATTTATATTTATAAATATTTTCAGGGTCAAGAAAGCTTACCCACATCTCGTTTGCGTCTTTAACAGGTTCAAATATAAAATAATATTGTCCCTGACTGTCAGTGTTAACCATATGACTAACTTTTAAAATTTTTGCATTTATATCTATAGTATTCCCATTATGTAATCCTGATTTTCTCTGAATAAGATAAACCTGACAATGTTTTACAGGAGCGCCGTTACAATCTATAACCTGCCCTGCAATATTATAATTTTGCTGATGGATGACATCCCATCTAAGTTGCACACGGCTATCTTGTGATGCACACCCCGACAAAAACACTATAAATAGAAAAAAGATCAATAACTTAAAATTATTATATGATTGACCCATGGTTAACCTCGCTGATAATTGTTTTTTTATATTAATAATATATCGTTTTTATGTATCGGCTGCCATAATAGCTTTGATTAATTTTATCCTGCCAAGAATTTTCTGTCTCAATGCATAATTTAAGGTCATAGGCTTTTTTTTGCTTATTTTTATACATTTTTTATAATTTTCCACTGCCTTTGCGTATTGCCCTTGTTCTTCATAGATCCCTGAGCAGGCAAGACGAGCTTTAATTGTGCCGGGATTGATTTTAACTATCCTCTTGTATGTTAAAACCGCCTTGTCAAGTTGCCCTGTCTTTTGATACACCATTGCAAGATTATAAAGTGAAACAATATTATTTTTTTCTTTCCTAATAACATTCTTAAATAATTTC
>Ga0256845_1000756_pt1 | contig 28301 bp, 22 predicted proteins | sample RiftiametaG_FD_189101 | JGI IMG/M metagenome (GOLD analysis project Ga0256845, IMG submission 189101) | Tube worm associated microbial communities from hydrothermal vent at the East Pacific Rise, Pacific Ocean - Riftia | ecosystem: Host-associated > Annelida > Integument > Unclassified ...
TAAATTATTTTGCCTTAATAATGCAAAAAACAATTCAATCTAATCTAGACGCATATTACGATCAAAATGGTATAAAATAAAGACTAAAGGGGGGGGGGCAAACGCCCCCCTTAGTTTTTGAGAAGAAAATGTAATTATATTATTCTAAGATTATATTCTTTTTTATTTTTTTCTCTTTACTATTAATCTGATTGATGTGTACCGTTATTCTATTTCTCACAAACAACTGACAACAAATGAGTTTATGTAAAAACAGACATTGTTTTGTACCCATCGGGTTTAGATAAACTGACTACACTAAGTGGCATTGATGATTTTACAAGTCACTACTTGCGTGAGAGATGGCAATGGAAATCCTTTTTGTTTTTTTTATGCCTTTGATGAGTAACGTTTGTTTTGTCTTCGACAGGCTCAGACTTGCACAAATAAACTCAACATAAAAAAACAAAAAGATTGGGAATGAACAGCTCGACAGCAGTCACCTTTTTTGGGTGACTGGTGGCACGCCCAAATATTTAATCTACGTTATCATGTAGGAATGAGTTGTTTCCTAGTACATCTTTGTCATCGTTAAGTGTGTACCTAGAAATTCCTTCTTCGGAAGAGTGTTGTGAGTCTGTGAGTTTATTTCCTCTGCGTAGATATGACGGGGTGTTCATCATATTATCGTCAGATTCATCGGTAGCAGAGTATTTGTTTTTGTATCTCTCGATGCGTTGTTGAGATTCTTTGCGGTGCTCGTCCATGCGGCGACGTGTGGCATCAAATACATCATCACTTGTTTCTTCTTCTGATTCTACTATTTCAAATTTAGAATCTTTCAGTATGTTTTCGGGACGGATAGTGCTAGGTGCTTCTTTGGCAGGTGTTTTCCCCATTCCTACAGACATTTTTCTGTTGTCTGTCTCTAGGTCGTAGCGAATTTCTCCTTTGTCGTCTTCTTGAAATCCAGTGGCTATAATGGTTACTTTTATTTCATCTTCGGCTAGACTCATGTCTTCTCCCATTCCCCAAATTACATTGGCTCCGTTCCCTGAGCGCTCTACTACCATCTGTAGGATGTCATCAAACATATCCATATCTGGTTCTTCCGAAAAAGAGATGTTTAATAGGATATTATTTGCTCCTGTAATGTCTCTATTTTCTAAAAGTGGGGATTCTAAAGCTCCTTCTACGGCTTTGATTCCTCTGTCTTCTCCTACTGCTACACAAGAGCCCATTACTGCTGTTCCTGCGTTTTTTATTACTGTATTTACGTCTTTAAAATCGACGTTTACATAGCCCTCTTTTGTGATAATCTCTGCGATACTGCTGGCTGCGGTAGACAAAATACTGTCTGCTTTTGCTAAGGCCTCTGTAAGTTTAAGTTTGCCATATACTTGACGAAGTTTGTCATTGGCTACAACGAGTACAATGTCACAATTATTTTTCATATCGATGATACCGTCACGGGCTGCTTTGTTTTTGACAGGTCCTTCTAACATGAATGGTGAGGTGACAATACCAACAGTCAAGATACCTAACTCACGTGAAATCTGAGCAATAACTGGTGCGGCTCCTGTGCCTGTACCACCCCCCATACCTGCGGTAATAAATAGTAGTTTGGTATTATTTGTTAATAAATCACGGATTTCTTCACGGCTTTCTAAGGCTGCTTCTCTACCTACTTCTGGGTTAGCACCTGCTCCAAGCCCTTCGGTTAGGTTCGTTCCAATTTGTAACTTATTAGGGATAGGGTTGCTATTAAGTGCTTGTGCATCTGTATTGCACACTACAAACTCGACATCCTTAATACCTGTATTAAACATGTGCTTAACGGCATTACTTCCTCCTCCACCTACTCCCATCACCTTTATGATAGATGAATGTTGAGCTGGTATTTCAAATGAATAATCCATGGTCCTATTTATTTATAATTATTAATATTCTGAATCGTCTTCTAAATCTTTATCTACAATTAAGTCTTTCAAATTAATTGTAGTGCCTAGTCTTTTAGTAATACTAGCAAACATGCCTTTTCCTTTGTCCCTGGCTGTCACAGGATCGTCTGCTTCTTTAACTTCTTTTTCTAACTTATCGTTAATCCCTCTTTCGTCCAATTGTTTGAATCCTGCCAAAACTAATCCTATTGCAGTGGCATACATTGGCGATTTTACTGATTCGTCTTTGCTCTTTCCAAGGTGAGGGTTAGGAAAACCTACTTCACAACCTAAGCCAGTCATGTACTCAAACAAATGTTTGGCAGAGTCTAATAACGCTCCTCCACCTGTTAGTACAATGCCTGCTCCCAATTTGTCTTTATAACCTGAGTTAATCAACTGATCGTCTACTAATTCAATGATGTCTTCCATCCTACTCTGGATAACTTGAGATAACATGTGACATGAAATCTCCTTTGCCTGACGGCGACGTAAGCCTGGGATAGTAATGATTTCATTCTTTTTTGCCTTGTCGGCTAATGCTTTTCCAAATTGAACTTTTAATTGCTCGGCCTCTCCTTTCAGCACATTACAGCCTTCTTTGATGTCTTGTGTAATGATGTCTCCTCCAAAAGGAATTACGGCTGTATGTCTAATAATTCCGTCATGAAAAACAGCTACGTCAGTAGTGCCCCCACCGATATCTACTAAAGCTACTCCCATTTCTTTGTCCAAATCGTCCAAAACAGATAGGCTAGAGGCTAAAGGTTCTAAGATTAAATCTTGAATTTCTAAGTTTTTGGCAGTTCCACTACGTTTTACCGATTTTGTAATATTACCTACTGCACTGATATCTGCTGTAATAACATGAAAGTTAGCTTCCAATCTTTTACCTGCCTCCCCTATCGGGAATTTAACACCTGGATGGTCGTCTACTTTAAAATCTTGAGGCATCACATGTAATATCTGAGTTCCCATTGGGGTCACGATTTTGTACATGTCGTTAATCAACCGTGCTACGTCTTCTTTGCTAATCTCTCCATCTGTATTAGTCGACATCACACTTCCGTACTCAATTGAGCTCTTGATGTGATGACCTGCAATACCTACATTTACCTTTCCTACACGAACTCCAGATTTAGCTTCTGCTTCTCCCAGTGCTCGGTTAATCGACTTGATTGTTAAATCAATATTGGTTACAACACCACGTTTTACTCCTTCAGAATCAGATTTACCCATTCCTAAGATTTGTAATTTTCCATGTTCGTCTTCTTGACCAACAATGGCACAGATTTTTGTAGTACCAATATCTAAGCCTACAATGATTTCAGATTTAGCCATTATTCACAAACGATTTGATTGTTAAATTTTACACTTACTTTTTTATAACTATTCCACCCTTTTCTAGGTAAAATCTGGTTATAAAATATTTTTATTCTTTCGAATTTATCTTTATAATTTTCGTTCTTTCCAAAAGCAATTATTGAGCTTGTAACCTGTGGATAAAATGTTAATTCCTTGTTGACATCTATCCAAGCCGCACATAGCTGAGCTTTTAGAAATTCATCTTGATTGATATAAGCAACAAGCGATAAGAATTTTTTTTCAAATCGAGAATTTTTTGGATTCTTAACAAACAAGCTGTCAGAATCCTTACAACGCACCATCATCAACCTAGCACTATGCTCTGCAGACAAGGGCAACCTCACCAATCCTTCAGAAATATAACATGACTGCTTCTCAGTCATTAACCTAAATACTGGCACCTCTTGGCTTAAAGAAACAAGCAATTGTCCCTTATGAGTTTTCAGGATTTCGGCATCTTTAACAAAAATATTATTTTTAAGCTTAGATTCCATTCGTTCTGCATCAATGTGGATAAGTTTCCCTTTTAATTCATCATCGTTGTATAAGTCTCTAATGTTATGAATTATATTTTCTTCTGTCAAAAAAACATTTTCAACATCTTCTTCAAGCTTTATTTTCACCTGCTTGCAGTCTATATTTCGGTACTGATATTCAGCCAAAACAATTCCACCCACTACAAATAGTAGTAGTCCCACAAGCTTCGCTGTGCGCCATATCTTCTTATCTACTTTCACGCTCTAGCATCTCTTTGATTGGTTCCACAAATCTATCGATATCCCCAGCCCCCAGGGTCACTACAATATCTGTTTTTATGTTTTTTATAACATCAACTATCTCTTCTTCTTTTACAAGTCTCTTGTTTGTGTTATTTACTTTGGACAGTAACCATTCAGCATTCACACCATCTATTGGCAACTCTCTTGCTGGATAAATATCCATTAATAATAGTTCATCTATTTTAGCCAGCTCTTCTGCAAAATTTTCTGCAAAATCACGAGTCCTACTGTACAGATGAGGCTGAAATAATACAGTCATCTTTTTGTTTGGAAACAACTCTCGTACCGCTGACACAAAAGCTTTTATTTCAGAAGGGTGATGTGCGTAATCATCTAAATAAATAACCTTTTCATTCTTAATAATGTACTCAAATCTTCTCTTTACTCCTCTATATGATTGTACTCCTTCTATAATCTTTTCGTCAGAAACACCTAGTTCTAACGCAACTGTAATTGCCGCTACGGTATTCATTACATTATGATGACCTGGTACATATAGGTTTATGTTTTTAATGCACTTACTTCCATAAACATAATCAAAGCATTGATATCCGTTTTCTACTTTCAGGTTTTGAATGCTCGCTTCTCCATCATCACCGTAAACAACTTCTCTAACCTTTGTATCTAACTTAACCTCCTGGTGCTTTACCAAAACACCTTCTTGAGGCAACAGATTAGCGTAATCAACAAATGCTTGATTAAATGATTTGTCATCTTGATAAATATCTAAATGATCAGGGTCTACCGTTGTGATAATTGATGCGTTTGGTGACAATCGTAAAAAAGATCTATCAAATTCATCAGCTTCTACTACAACAATATGTTCGCCATCTCCATCGTTACGATAAATCAAGTTAGAATTATAATTTTTTAAAATCCCTCCTACAAAGCAAGTAACATTCCGATTAGCTTGATACAATAGGTGAGCCAAAATAGAAGATGTTGTAGTCTTTCCGTGTGTCCCTGCTACTCCTACTGTATAATAGTTTTGGCTAATCACGCCTAGTACTTGAGCTCTTTTTAGCACTTCATGTCCTGAGGTAGAAAAGTATTTATACAATCCTGTATCTTTTGGGATGGCTGGAGTAAAAATAATCAAAGTATTTTCTGTATCAAGAAACACCTTCCCAACTTCTGAAATATCATCTTGACAAAAAACACGAATCCCTTCTTGAACTAACGACTCTGTAAGTGGAGTACAGGTTTTATCATAACCTTCTACTCTTTTACCCTCCTTGCTGAACCAACGTGCCAAAGCACTCATGCCTATTCCGCCAATTCCTATAAAGAAAACGTTATCGTATTTGGATAGATTCACTTAATTCAGTTCTTTTTTAATTTCTTCTACAATATTTTTTACCGCCTCTGGCTTCTCCATACTCGTTATATTTTTGGATAATTCATTTTGTAATGATTTATCATTCATTAATGTCAAGACCATTTTTACTAATTCGTCTTTGGCTTCTGCGTCCTTTACTAAGATAGCGGCTTTTTTATCCACCAATGCCATTGCATTACTAGTTTGGTGATCTTCCGAAACATTAGGAGAAGGGACTAATATCGTTGGCTTGTTAACCAAACACAATTCAGATATTGACAAAGCTCCAGCTCTACTCACCACCATATCGGCAGCAGCGTAAGCTAAATCCATCTCATAAATAAATTGATGAATTTTTGTGCTGTCCTCAACAAACTCAGCGGTTTCTCCTATTATATTTTTATAATAAAACTTCCCTGTTTGCCAAAGTAATTGAACACCTGATTCTTGCAATTGTTTTAATCCTTTCAAAACACTCTCGTTAATCGTTCTTGCACCCAAACTACCCCCAATCACCAATAGTGTATACTTGTTTTTGTCTAAGGCAAAGTATTCGCAAGCTTTGTCTTTTTTCTCTTTAATGTCTAAAATATCTTTTCTGACAGGGTTTCCCGTCAAAACAATCTTGTCTTCAGGAAAGTATTTTTGCATTCCTTCATAAGCCACACATATCTTTTTAGCTTTTTTTGCTAACCATTTATTAGTCAGTCCTGCGTAAGAATTTTGCTCTTGTATAACCGTTGGTACATTATAATACTGGGCCACTCTCAATACGGGACCGCTGGCATAACCTCCAAACCCTATCACCACAGTGGGCTGAAAACCTTTTATTATTTTCTTTGCTCTATTTAAGCTCCTGATAAGCTTAAAAGGGAACAACAAATTCTTTAATGTAAATCTTCGTTGTATTCCCGCTACTGGCAATCCTACGATATTATAGTTTGCCTGTGGCACTTTCTCCATTTCCATCCTTCCTTCTGCTCCTACAAATAAAAAGTCTGCATTCGGAAACTGATTTTTCAGTTCTTCTGCTACAGCTATTGCAGGGTAGATATGTCCACCTGTGCCTCCACCACTTATTATAAACCTATATTTATTCTTCACTACTAAGGTTGTCTACATTTAATGATTGTTCTTTTTCGTAATTCACTCTGCTCACCGACAATACAACACCAATAGAAACTCCTGAAAACAAAAGAGATGTCCCTCCCATGCTCAAAAACGGAAGCGGAAGCCCCGTTACAGGTCCAACCCCTACTACTACTGCCATGTGTACCAATGCCTGAATAACCAACATAAAGCTTAAACCTGCTGCCAAAAGTCCGCCGTAAGGATCTTTACTTCTCGCCATGACTCTCATACCTCTATAAAAAAGTCCTAGATAAAGTAACAAAACGAGTGTACCAATAAGCAAACCTCCTTCTTCAATAATAATAGCATAAATATAATCTGCGTAAGCTTCTGGTAAAAAATATCGTTCTTGACTATTGCCATACCCTTTCCCGAATATCCCTCCAGTAGCTATTGCCATATTAGCATGCTCTACTTGATAAGGTACTTCTGTAGCTCCGACATCATCAGTCATTACTGCCCACCAATCATGGATTCTTCTTTGAGCCGTTTCCTTACGAGTACCGTAAGACAAAGCCAAAGCCAAAGCTATAATAATAAATCCAACCAAACTGAGGATATGCTTAAGAGAAACCCTCCCCATAAACATCACTACCATACAACCTAAAAACAATAAGCCTGCAGTAGAGAAATCAGATAAAGCTATCAAACCACAAATTACACCACACCAAAGTAACATTGGCAATACCGCTTCTTTAAAATCTTCTATGTTTTTTTGGCGTTTTGAAAGCATTCTAGCAAGACCCGAAATCAAAGCTAGTTTGGCTAAGTCGGATGGCTGAAATGTAATCCCTATAAAAGGAACGACTAGTCTTCTAGTGGCCTGATTGGTTGTTTCACCAAAGAAAACAGTAAAAATAAGTAGTGCCGCAGATACCCACAACAATAAATGAGAGAGCTTAGAAAAGTATTTATAATCTACCAAATGAGTCATCCACATTGCTAGTAAAGAAATAACCAAGAAGAATACATGTCTAAATAAATAATACTCTGTATTACCTCCAGTTTGCCGGAAAGCTCTAGCACTTACAGCACTGTACACCACCAATATGCTCAAACAGGACAAAGCAAAGACTATCGTCCAAATAACGTAGTCACCTCTTAATCGTTCCTTTATTTTTTCTACTATATTCATAATGAAAGAAAATTACATCCAGACACTCCGTTCATCATATTTTCTACTTCTTTTTTAAATTGGTTACCTCTATCTTCGTAATTATTGAATCTGTCAAAACTAGCACAAGCTGGAGAAAGTAAAACTACATCGCCTTCCATGCCTAACTCTTGTGCCAAAGACACTACCTGACTCATGTCTTCTACTTCCAAAATCATCGGGACTTCTTCACTAAAGTGTTCTATAATTTCATCATCCTGTTTTCCGATACAAATAATCGCTTTTACTTTTTCGTAAACAAGTTCTTCAATTTGTTTATAATCATTGCCCTTGTCGACTCCTCCTGCTACCCAAATAATTGGTCTATCAAAGCTGTCCAAAGCATATTTTACTGCATCTACATTAGTTGCTTTAGAGTCATTTACATACTTAATGCCATAAACACTCCCAACTTCTTCTAGCCTGTGCGAAACATTTCTAAAAGATTTTAAAGATTTTTTAATTACACTTTCTGGCACACCTGCTGCCAAAGCAGACATTACTGCTGCCATGATATTAATCTGATTATGCTTACCAGCAAGTGGTAAGTCCGCTATGTTTATGTTAAATAATTTAGTGATATGGTTACGGATATTAAACATTAAACGATTGTCCGAAACATAAGCCCCGTTCAACATCCTATCTTTAAGCGAAACAGCTAGGTTAAACCCTTTGGTGTTTCTTTTCTCTAGCTCTTTTCTAACTACTTCATCATCTACAAAAGAAATTAAGTAATTATCAAAAGTTTGATTTTGAGTAATTCTAAACTTAGAATCTGTATATTTTTGAAAATCATAATCGTAGCGATCCAAATGATCTGGAGTAATATTCAACAATACAGCTATATGAGCTCTGAATTCATACATACCATCAAGCTGAAAACTACTGAGCTCAACAATGATATAATCAAAATCTCCATCAATTACTTGACGAGCCAAACTAGCTCCAATATTACCCGCAAGCCCTACATTAAACCCTGCAGCTTCAATCAAATGATGAGTCAATAAAGTTGTAGTCGTCTTACCATTACTTCCTGTAATGCACACAAATTTTGCATCTGTATAGCGTGCTGCAAACTCTATTTCTGAGATAATTGAAATTCTTTTTGCTCTTGCTTGCTGAATAATTGGAGATGATTCAGGAATCCCTGGACTTTTCACGATCTCATCTGCTGCCAATATAATCGACTCTGTATGCTTTTCTTCTTCAAAAGGAATTGCGTTAACAATTAGCTCTTTTCTAAATTTCGTATCTATCTTTCCAAAATCTGACACAAACACATCCATTCTTTTCGCTTTCGCTAAAAGGGCTGCCCCTACTCCACTTTCTCCTGCTCCTAATATGACTATTTTCTTGCCCATATGTTATCTTAGTTTTAAAGTCGCTAATGATACAATCGCTAACATTATTCCTACAATCCAGAACCTTGTTACTATTTTTGATTCGTGCATTCCTAGTTTTTGATAATGATGGTGTAAGGGTGCCATTTTGAAAATTCTAATCCCTTCTCCATATTTTTTTTTAGAATATTTAAAATATGAAACTTGTAAAAGCACAGAGGCTACTTCCACTAAAAATATTCCACAAATCACAGGAATCAATAATTCTTTTCTTAGCGAAAGAGCCATAACGGCAATAATACCACCGATACACAAGCTTCCTGTGTCACCCATAAAAATTTTAGCAGGGTATGAATTGAACCATAAAAAACCTACGCAAGCTCCTACAAATGCAGCCCCGAACACTACAATTTCTTCTGAGTTGGGGATGTACATAATGTTTAAATAATCAGCAAAAATAGAGTTACCACTTACATAAGCAAACACCATCAGTGTAAACCCTATTATTGCAGAAGTCCCCGCAGAGAGTCCGTCTATCCCATCTGTTATATTTGCCCCGTTAGAAACTGCTGTTACAACAAGGATTGATATCAAAACATAAAGTACTACTGTGAAATCTTTCAAGCCCACAAAGTCTGCTACCGCTTCATAAGAAAACTCATTGTCCTTAATAAAAGGAACTGTCGTCCCCATAGACTTCACATCTTCATACCTAGTAATGCCATCTATACCAACAACTTGCTCAATATTGTCCGAATCAACATCATAATTCCTTACTACTACATGTTGATTATAAAACAATGTTAAACCCACAATTAAACCCAACCCTACTTGTCCAACAATTTTAAATTTCCCTTGTAAACCTTCTTTATCCTTTTTGAAGACTTTTATATAATCATCCAAAAAACCAACAGCACCCATCCAAATAGTAGAAACAATCAACAGAATGACATAAACACTATTGATTCTGGTAAATAAAATAACTGGGACTAAAATACAAACGATAATGATAATCCCACCCATAGTTGGTGTACCTGCTTTCTCTAGCTGACCTTCTAAACCTAAGTCTCTCACAGACTCACCAACCTGCTTGCGTTGTAGGTATTTGATGAACTTATTACCAAAAATCATTGCTATAAGCAAAGAAAATACAATTGTTAAACCTGATCGAAAAGAAATATATTGAAAAAGACCCGCACCCGGCACATCCATTTCATCCAACCACTTAAATAAATAATACAACATAATTATTCGAACATTTTAAATACTCCTTTTAATTCTTTTTTATCGTCAAAAGGATGTTTTACACCCTTAATCTCTTGATATGTTTCATGACCTTTACCTGCTAATAAAATTACATCACCTTTATTCGCCATCATCACAGCAGTTTTTATTGCTTCTCTTCTATCCAAGATTGATAAAGTTTTTTTCTTCTGAGAAATTGCTACTCCATCACTCATCTCTTTAATGATTACACTTGGGTCTTCATCACGAGGATTATCTGATGTAAAAATTACTTTATCACTATACTTAGCAGCAATAGATCCCATCTTAGGTCTTTTTGTTTTGTCCCTATTACCACCACAACCTACAATAGTTATCATATTTCCTCCACCTGAGTTTAACTCTGATATTGTTTTTAATACATTTTCTAAAGCGTCTGGTGTATGAGCATAATCTATAATCCCAATCATGCCATTAGGTCCTTGGTATTGCTCAAATCGACCATTGGCAGGTGGTAACATAGACAAGACAGACAATACTTCTCCATTATCTTCTCCTAATAAAGTAGCTGTTCCGTAAGCTAACAATAAATTGTAAGCATTAAACTCTCCTATCAACCTGAACCAAACAGACAAACCGTTTATATCCAATTCTAATCCTTCAAGCGTATTAGAATAAATCCTACCTTTAAAATCTGCCATCATCTTAAGTGCATAAGTATGTTTAGCAGATTTTGTATTTTGTTGCATCACCCTCCCACGCTTGTCGTCTATATTGACAAGAGAAAAGGTGTCTTTTCCTAAGCTGTCAAAGAATGCTTTTTTTACAGCAATATACTCATCAAAAGTATTGTGATAATCCAAATGATCGTGTGAGATATTAGTAAACAGACCTCCACTAAAAGAGATTCCTTCGATGCGATGCTGATGTATAGCATGAGAACTTACTTCCATAAAACAATGCGTACAAGACCCATCTTTCATTTTACGCATCAAAGTCTGAATAGAAACTGCATCAGGTGTAGTATGTGTAGATGGAATCACTTCATCATTAATAACATTTTCTACCGTCGAAATAAGTCCTACATTATAACCTAACTCTCTAAATAACTTATATAATAAAGTAGCGACGGTAGTTTTCCCATTTGTACCGGTCACTCCTATTACGTTCATACTCTTACTAGGATGGTTATAAAAATTAGCAGCCATTTGTCCTAATACCACACTGGTATCAGCTACTTGAACATAAGTAATGTCATTAATAATTGCCGATGGCAATTCGGACACTACCACAAGCTTACAATTCTGTTCTATTACTTTAGCCAAAAAATCATGCCCATCAACTGCAAATCCTTTTATCGCTACAAATACCGATTGAGCGACCACTTTTCTTGAGTCAAAACAAATATCTTGTATTAATAAATCTTGTTTACCAATTATTTGAAGTACATCAACTCCTTTCAGTATGTCTTGTAATGACTTCATTCGGATAATTTTAGTTCTATTCTACTTCCTACAATTAATTTAGTTTGAGGCAATAAAGACTGTCCTACAATCCGTCCTCTTCCTTTCACAATCACTCTTAACCCTAAGTTTTCTAACAGTGGTAAAGCGTCACGTAAAACCATCCCTTTTACATCTGGAATCAATCCTGAACTTACTTTTAAATCTTTCCATTTAATTGCCTTAAGCTCATCGTCTCTCTTTGCTCTTACCCACTCCAGTTGCTCAGTATCCCACATATTAAGGTTTAAATAATGGCAAACTAAATCTAAATCTGGCTGATAGCCTGCTTGTACGACTGGAAAAATACCTTTCTCTGAATCAAACTTACTAGTCAAAACTTCGTGTAACCCCAAATCAGAATTATAAATATTATCAGCTATCTTACGGAATACTGGTGCAGCTACCGAATTCCCGTAATAACCTCCTTGACGAGGATCATCTATCGTTACAATACAAGAGTATTTAGGATTGTCCGCAGGAAAATAACCAACAAACGAGACGTAGTACCTACTCACATACTTACCATTCATTATCTTTTTGGCAGTACCTGTTTTTCCTGCTATTTTGTAACGGTCTGTACGGATATTACTTGCCGTTCCGTATTCTACTACTGCATTAAGCATTGTTTTCACTTTTTTAATTGTCGCATCCGAGCATATTTTTTTTCTGAACACTTTAGCTTTGTAAGTAACCACACTCTCGTTAGCATCTCTTACTTCGTCTACCAAAATAGGCTGAACAAACTTACCATCATTAGCCACTGTATTATAAAATGCCAAGACCTGTAATGGTGACATTTCTAATTCATAACCATGAGCCATCCACGGGATAGAAACTCCGCTCCAAGACTCACTATCAGGACTTTTTATATTTGATTTAACTGAACCTTTTAACTGAAACTCTAAATTTTGACGTAAACCAAATTGACTAAAATAATCAGAAAACTCTTCTTGTTCTTTTTTAGAGGTATAAAAATGATTCATCGCTAACTTGGCTACACCAATATTAGATGACTGAGCAAATACATCTTGTATAGAAATCTTATCTAAAGGATGAGAATCATACATGAACCTATCAAAAAATTTCTTTTTACCATGCTCACAATCTATGCTATCTGTTAATTTTAAATTTGGATTTTTTTCAAAAACAGCCATCATTGATGCTAATTTAAAAGTAGAACCTGGTTCTGCTTTTTTTGCCACAGCATAATTATAATCTTCTATATAAGTAGATGTCTCTCCTTTTCTACCCAAATTAGCCAAAGCCTTTATCTTACCCGTTTTTACCTCCATCAAAATCACTGAACCATTTTGAGCATCGTGTTTCACAAGAGCATCCATTAATGTATTTTCTGCTACATCTTGCAAATTTACATCAATAGTGGTCACTACATCATATCCATTTCGAGGATTTTTTTCGTTTTCATCATGTAACGGTTTCCATCTACCTCTACCTATTTTTACAAATAAAGCTGAACCATCTACTCCTGCCAACAAAGAGTCAAAACTAAACTCTACCCCAGAAATCCCTTTTTCTAACTCACTATTATATTTCCCCACAGTACGCAAAGCCAAAGGTGAGAAAGGTTTAAAACGCTTTTCTTCTTTCTCAAAAATAATTCCACCTCTCATTTGTCCCTTTCTAAAGATAGGCCACGTTTCCATTATTTTTTTATCATGGTAATTGACCCAAGACCTATTTATTCTTAAAAATTTCTTCTTACTCTTAATTGCTGATAAGATATGTTTTTTATAACCTCCAATAGGTCTATCTTTAAAATACCCACACAATAATAAGTCTAAAGAGTCAATTTTTTCTTTCAAATTCTCTCGTCTACCTCTTGTCATTTGCGACACCATAGGGTCAAAAGCCAAACGATAAGAGGGCAATGAAGTTGCCAACAAGCCCCCGTTGTCCGAATAAATATTTCCTCTAGTAGATTTAATTGGTCTAAGACTCACATTTGTCTGTTCGGCCTCCTGCTTCCACTTCTTACCCTTTCCGTATTGCAAAAACAAAACCTTAGCTATAATAACAAAACCAAGCAATAGTGTTCCTAAAAACACTATTCTCACATTAGTCAATATATAACCTTTAATCTTCACGCACTATAATTTTATACGGTGGCTTATCACTAGGCTCTAAGCCCATTTCTTTTACTTTTTTAGCTACTTCTGTCTGTTTGCTTTCAAACATATAGCTCTTTTTAAGTGCTGTATATTCTGTTTTAATGTCTTTCACTTCTAACTTTACACGCTCATAATCTCGTACCAACCTATCACTTTTGTGCGTCAGCCAGATATAACCTAACGCCAACAACATCACAAACGCTACGTACTTAAAATACTGTACTGGCACACCGTCAGAAAAGATCCTATCAAGTTTTAAGAAATTCTCGACCCTAGTAAAAACGCTAGGCTTCTTCTTAGTACCCGACTTATCTGTCGCACTTTTAGTTTCTTTTTTTGGCGGTATGATTATATTTTCTCCCACTCTTGGTTATTTCGTTTTGCTACCCTAAGCCTCGCACTTCTCGCCCTAGAGTTTGTATTGATTTCGTCTTGAGATGGTTGTATCGCTTTTCTCGTTACTACATCAAATGGTTTTTTTTCATTTCCATAAATATCCCTTTCAACCTGAGTACTTGTCAAAGAACCTTTAGACATAAAACGCTTCACCATCCTGTCTTCTAATGAGTGATAAGAAACTAAAACAAGTCTCCCACCTTCGTTTAGCAATAAAGGAGTTTGCAATAAAAACTCTCTCAAAGCTCCCATTTCATCATTTACTTCTATCCGTAAAGCCTGAAAAACTTGAGCTAGGTATTTGTTCTCTTTTCCTCTCGGCATCAACTTTCTAATTCCCTCTATAAATGAATTAATAGAATCAAGCTCACCATTTCCTCTCAATTGAATGACCTTATCTGCTAAAGTCTTTGCATTCCGTACTTCCCCGTATTCTCCAAAAATTCGATGTAAATCTCTTGCAGTGTACTTTTCCAATACATCATAAGCACTTCTGTCAGCATCTCCATCCATCCTCATGTCCAATTCTCCTCCCAAGCGAAAAGAAAAACCTCTATCCGCCTCATCAAATTGATGAGAAGAAACACCAAAATCTCCTACAATCCCGTCTACATTAGTAATTCCATAAAGTCTCAAAAATTTTTTAATGAAACGAAAATTACCTTTTATAAATTGAAATTTATCAGACTCTATCAAAATAGCATTTTCTTCCGCATCGCTATCTTGATCAAAGCTATACAATTTTCCGTTTCCCACTCTTTTTAATAGCTCTTTAGAATATCCGCCACCACCAAAAGTCACATCTACATAGATACCGTCACTTACTTCTAGTGCATCAATCGACTCTTTTAGTAAGACTGGTATGTGATATGCTTGTTCCATCATTCTGTATCTCCTAAGTATTTTTCTGCTAAATCAGCAAATTCATTTTCGTCCGCAATCAGGTACTCTTCATACTTCTCTGGGTTCCAAATCTCAAAACGATTACCAACTCCTACTACTATCACTTTCTTCTCTATACTTGCAAAACCAGTCATTGATTTAGGTATCAACACCCTACCATTTGCATCCATGTCCACCTCTTGTGCTCCTCTCAAAAAATTACGCTGAAATGTACGGTACTCTTTGCTAAACTCATTGAGCCCGCTCACCTTATTAAAAACCTTCTTCCACTCTATCATAGGATAAACCACTAAGCAAGGTTCAAACCCACGCTTAACTACGAGCTCAGTAGTACTAATATCAGGCAACTTTACCTTTACCTTTGCAGGTAAGACTATCCGCCCCTTAGCATCTATTTTACACTCATATTCTCCTGAAAAGAAAGACATACAGATTTTTATTCTTAATGATTATATACAAATCAAGTTATTTTTTACTCCACTTTCAACCACTTTACTCCATTTTACACCACTAAACAGGCTCAAGTTATCCACAAACGATGTTAATAATCAAATGAAAAAATGAAAAAAACCCATTAAAAATAGATCTAAACAAAGTTTTTATGTGAATAACAGAAGTTGTTAACAAGTGAAGTGAAATACTGAGAAAAAGGAGAGAATTGCTCCACTTCAATCAATTCAATACAAAAAAAGATTTGGGCATGCATCTCCTTTGCTAAAAAATCGTACTGTCGGAGTTTATCCCTACTTTCTTCGGAACAATCGTTATTCGTCCTGTTACTCTCATGCCTCGCTTACGTGATTTAACCCAATCACTTGTTAATCGTGATTGGGTTTCCGAGATTAAAAGACACAATTAGCACAAAATATTGCTCATTATTCATAGAAATACTGCTCACAATAAAAACACCTAAGCAGTATTTTATGATTTTTTGAGCAGAACAATAAGTTTTGAGTGTTTGATTAATAATATTTTAACTACACCCACCTCCTATCATCGTTAAAGCGGTATAAAAATCAAAAAAACACAATCTATCAAAGACAATCATTTCATGTTTATCTAAAAACTCTCCGTTAAAAAAAAATAAATACTTACTTTTGGGCTTTCATTTACAAAAAACATAACAAATGTCATCTAAAATACTTGGGGTCAGTGTATTACTAATAATTACTAGCATTGCTTTTGGACAAGAGATTACTCCAACACTAGATAGCGGAGATACCGCTTGGATGCTAATGTCTACCGCATTAGTGATGATGATGACCCCAGCAGGGTTGGCACTGTTTTATGGTGGGCTTACGCAAAACAAGTCGGTACTTAACACCGTTGGGATGAGCTATACCGCCTTCCTTACAGGGGTATTAGCTTGGGTTTTCTTAGGTTATAGTATTGCTTTTGGCGATGCTAGTAATTCTTTTATAGGAGGTTTTGATTTAATGTTCCTAAAAGGAATACTACCTAGTGACTTGCACGGCTCTTTCCCAAAACTATTACACGTTATGTTTCAAGGCACTTTTGCAGCTATTGCAGTAGCCATAGTTTCAGGTTCTATCATTGAGCGAGTAAGGTTTTCTACTTGGATTATATTTTCTTTTTGGTGGGTGATTATCGTATATGCACCTATCTGCCACTGGGTATGGGGAACTGAAAATGGTTTTTTACATGGCGATTTAGATTTTGCTGGTGGCACAGTTATTCATATTAGTGCTGGTGTAGCTGGACTGGTTGTCTCTTTAATATTAGGAAGGCGTATTAATCTTGAAGAAGAAAGAAAACCATCATCTATCAAGTTGATGATTTTAGGTTCTGCATTGTTATGGTTTGGTTGGCATGGATTTAATGGGGGGTCTGCTGAGGCTGCTAACGGGACTGCGGCAAGTGCTATCCTAGTGACTAATATTGCTGCTTGCATAGGTGGACTGATGTGGCTATTAATTGAGTGGTTTATCGTTAAGAAACCAACTTTAATCGGTATAGCTTCTGGTGCTGTATCTGGATTAGTAGGCATTACTCCTGCCGCAGGTTATGTAGATGTATCAGGTGCTATGGCTATTGGGCTTGTATCTGCTCTTGTGGGGTATTGGGGTGTAGTAAGGCTCAAAAAATTCTTTGGGCACGATGACACTTTAGATGCTTTTGGTATGCACGGATTAGTAGGTATAGCTGGTGCAATACTTACGGGTATTTTTGCAGTAAAAAGCTTTGGTGGTACTTCTGGTGCGATAGAAGGTAACTGGACACAGGTGCTTCTTCAGCTCAAGTCGGTGGGGATTACGGTTCTGTACTCTGCTACAATGACTTTTATTGTGTTCAAATTATCAGCATTAGTAACCAAGGGAGGTAGAATCAACCACAGCTTAGAGCTAGAAGGTATGGATATCGGCTATCATGGTGAGCGTAAAATGACTATTGATGAGGCTTTACTAGGCAAAAAGAAGAAAAAATAAAGTTTAATTTCAAAAGTTATTTAATAATACTTAATGGATTATTATTTTTTTACGGCATAGGGATAGCAGTGGAAATCCTTTCCGATTTTTCATCGGAAAGATTGGGAACGAATAGCCCGACCGTAGGGGCGAAATAGCCCCGTGAACGCAGTGAAAGGGATGCTCCAATTATTATTATTTTTGATTCATAACTTTATCTATTTTATTAAAGTCTTTGTTAGAAAACTTGATATAATGTATGCCTGTAAACTCTCCAGAACGCATTCCCCTCATAAATAAATAGATTGTACCACCAAAATCTTTGTCTATATCAAACCCTGGAATGCGCTGCTTGAGATACAAACAACTTGCGTAAGCGTAGATAAGTGCTTGCAAGTCATAACCGTTTTCCGTCATCGCTTCGGATAAGTTGGATTGATGATATGCTTCAACATGATTACCTAGGTAATTTGATTTCCAATCTAGTGCATAATACTTGCCTTGATGTTCAAAAAACAGGTCTATAAACCCTTGTATTACCCCATCATATTCTCTAGTGCCATCTAGTTGCAATAAAGGGAAGGTTGATTTGAGTGCTTTTAGTTTAAAATCATTAATAGGGTAATAAAATTTCAGTTCATTTATTTTTTTATAATACTTAATCTCTTTTAGGCTTCCGCCAAAAGGCATTGTAGCTTCCAATACCTGATGTATAAACAAAAGATAATTTTCTTTGTCTTCTTCGAGATATATGCTTTCGTAGAAAGGACTGATACGATCTACTGTTTGCTCCCAATATTGTGATGATGAGAAATCTATTTGCTCAAATATTTGATGTAAAAAATTTCCCAAAACTGCTCCTCTAGGCATTTTTTTTAAAACGAACTCATCATAAGTGTTATAACCTTCTACCTCTTGGAGTATGGGAGAAAATCCATGGGCTTCGTTTAATGCAGAAAAACTAAGTGTTTTCCATCTTTTATAATCAGGTAACCAAGTAACGTCTTTATAGATGACAGGGGTTTCACTTGCTGATTGAGTTAAATACTTAGCTTCTGGTTCTTCCAATTCTTCTACCCAATCAATCGTCTCATCACCTACTCTTGGCAACACAAAGTTTTGAATCAAACTCAATTCTGTTTGATTATTTCTTTGTGCTTTGTATGTTATATAACATTTGTAAACGGCTCTAGTGAGTGCTACATATAACAATCTTCTGTCTTCCTGGCTTTCTCCTTCTTTCCTCCATAACTCTTGCTTTTCGCTCAATTGAGTAGAACAGTAGTATTGCTGTTCGTCAGGATTAAAAAAACTTTCGATTGTTCTTTCTTTTTTTGAGGATTCAAAGTCAACAAAAAACACAATATTATACGCCAAGCCTTTACTTTTATGAATAGTAACAATCTGTACAGCATTTTCGTCTCCTTCTACCCGCTGTAAATATTCGTCTCCCATTACATAACTCTGCTCTGAAGCACGTTGTAACCAAGCTACTAAATCCAGCAGAGATAAGTTTTTATTCTTCTCTAACTGATGTATCAACTCTACTATGTGTAAGATATTTACTAAAATTCTTTTCCCTGTAATACCTTTGGTTAGCAGGTGAGGGATTAAGCCTAGCTTATTAAACAAATTATTTAGCGACACAAACACTCCTTGACTGTCAAAATCAAACTGAGCTTGGCTAAATATCTCCATTACTTCTCCTTCGTCAAGACTCAACATATCCTGCAATTGAACCCCATGATAAGCAGAAAGCAAGGCTCTATTTATAGAGGATGAACTAGGTTCTAAAATCGCCATCAATAAATACAATACATATTCCGCTTGGTCAGTTGTTAATACCTTCGTATCATTTACCATCGTGGTAGGAATGTCATAAAGATTTAATTCTTTTTTTATCTCATCTATATGTGATTTTCCTCGTATAAGAATCCCAATATCAGAAGGTTTTACTTTTCTTCCATCCAAGATTCCCATTTGGAGCAAATCATAAATCTGACGGACAATTTTACTTGCCCTATCATCTTTGTTTGTATACACTGTACAGGTAATTGGCAAAACTACTTTATCCGCAACAGACAGGCTTCCTAAATCTTTTCTACCTGCCCCAACAGGGACGTATTCAATTTCTTTATCCAAAAAAGTATTAAAAGAAGGTTTAGGAATAAAAAACTGATTTAATGACTGAAGTAAGCTCGGAGTTGAACGATAGTTGACAGTCATTGAATAACACCTATCTACTTTTCTTCTCGCTCTTTTGTATGTATTTACATCTGCTTTCTGAAAGGAATAAATAGACTGTTTAGGGTCTCCAATATAAAATATAGTTGTTTGGCTATGGGCAAATAAGTTATCAAAAACCTCATACTGTGCTTTGTTTGTGTCTTGAAACTCATCAACAAACAAAGCCCAAAATTTTGGTTGAAGCAAGTCTCTTAGCTCTTCTTTTTTCTCGATAGAGGCACGCCACATATCACTAATCAAATCATTAAACGTAAGTACAGACTGAGCTTCTTTTAATTCTTGTACTTTCGTTACTGCCCCATCTTTAAGCATTTGCTTGACGATAGTTGCGAGTAATTTTTTATCTGCTAATTTTAGCTGGGTCTGAACCTCTATTATCTGTAAAGCAATTTCGTATAGTGATTCGTCTTTTTTTAAATACTTAGCATCTTTGGCTTTTAAAACTTTCACATACTCTTCACAAAAAGCATTAGCATCATTTAGTAGTTTTCCTAAATTGTACCATCCTTTTTGATATTTTTCTTTATTTCGAAAAAAGACAGTTTTAAAAGCTTCTTCATAATTCAGCTCATCGTCTATTAATTTTTTCTTGTCCTTCTCCCAACTTGCTACTGACTCATAACTTTCTGACGAATAAGATTTTCCTCCTAATTCCTCTTTTAATATTTTTTGTAGTAGCTCTGTACTAAATAAACCTTTACCTTCTACTTTTAAAGCCAATAATGACTCTAACACATCTATCGGTAAAGAGGTTACACTTCTCCGCCAATAATCACTGACAACCTTTTGTACATACTCATCATCACTAATAGCTAGCTTAAGCCCAAAATTTTGCCCTGTTTCAAATGAAAACTCTGCTAATATCTGCTGACAAAAGCTATGAATCGTACAAATCATAGCTTCATCAATAGTAAAAACGGCTGTTTTAATTCTTCTTTGTACCTCTTCTTTACTTGTTTTTTTTATCGCTTCCGCTAAAATCTCTTCTAATAAATCATCATCCAAAGCTACACCGTGACTCAAAAACTGATATATCTTACGAATCAAAACACCAACTCTAGTGTCCAGTTCTGCAACCGCTGATTTTGTAAATGTTACCAATACAATTTGCTTGGGACTTAAACCTTTTTCTAAAATCAACCTAAGCATTAGTATGGCAATCGAAAAAGTTTTGCCAGTACCTGCACTGGCCTCTATAAGATTACTACCCCTTAGTGGGGCTTTTTTCACATCAAAGGAAATCATATCAATAGCGTTCTTGCTCTGTTAAATTACCCACATCATCATAATAAAACCACTCTTTTGATTTTGTATCTAATTGGTAATAACCTTCCGCTACTTTTATCCCTTGCTCGTTATAGTAAATCCACTTCCCCTCTCTTTTCCCTTTCTTAAAAGACCCCTTGGACAAAACCACCTTATCCACTCCGTAATAAATCCACTCAGCGTCCTGCAAACCCTCTTTATAGTTCCCTTTTGATAAAACCTGCCCATTTTCATCATACGAGATCACAATGCCATTTCCAGATTTAAAAGTACCAAAGCTTAATGGCTTACCAAATTTATCCCATACTCCTTTTATATCTACTAACTTTCCTTTTGTGTAATGGCTCAATTCTTTTAGTGTAGAGTCAGCATAATAAGAAAAATAGTCGCCATCTAGTAAACCATCTTTATAGTTTTCTACTCGTGTCAAATTTCCCAAAGAATCGTAATTGTACCACTCACCTTGTTCTAATCCTTCCGAGTATTTCCCTGTATATTTCAGCATACCATTAGGATAAGAAACCATCCAAATACCTTCTTCTTTATCATTTTTATAATTCCCAAGAGCGTATGATTTACCATTTTCATAAAAGAAAGACCATTTTCCTATGCGATCACCTGAGTCATATTGTCCAATTATTTCTATTCCGCCATTGTCATATAATTGTTTATAATCTCCAGATAGCTCTCCGTAAGTATAAAAATATCGCTTTTTTAAATTCCCTGACTCATAGTACTCATCCCATAACCTATGCTTTTGATTGTACTCATATTCTCCTATTTGGCACACATTACCATTATCATAAAACTCTATCCAGACACTGTCTTTTTCTCCTTGGTCAAAATACCCCCAAGTTACAGTGTCACCAGTAGAAGTTAACTCTACATAATCTCCCTGCTCAAGGTTATCCTTGTATATTGTAAGCCCTAAGAGATATCCACTCTTGGCGTATTCTTTTACCGTTCCTTCTATCTTGCCTGCCGAATACGGGATTTCCATTCTCAATATTCCATTTCGATAGTAGGATTTAGCTACCCCTTCTTTTTTCCCGTCTACATATTCTTCTACTCTAATGATTTTTTTAGATGAATTATAGTACCATCGTTCTCCTGAACCTTTTTTTAGTTTTGTGCATTTTTGGCATTCTCCATCTTCAAAGCACCATTTACTTACTTTTTTAAGCCCTTTTTCATCATACCATTCTGTGTATTTTATTTTCCCTGTCGAATAAAAGTATTTCGATTCACCCAATCTCTCCCCTTGTTTATAGTACTGTAAACTACTTAATTTTTCCGATTTATCATACATCAATAACTTCCCGTCAAAAATCCCCCCTTCTAATGTATCTCCGAGTATATAAACCTGCTTAGCCAAATTATCATAGTATGACTTATAATTTTGGGCATTCGTCTTTATGCTTAAGACAAAAACAACTATCACCAAACAAAAAACATTTTTATTATTCATAGTCTACAATATATAGAAGTTCAATTCATCAACCAACGAAATGATTGTAATTCTTTGTCTTATACCATGACGGAACTCTACTTCCCCCATTTGGGCGAACTTATTTTTCTATGAATAATAGGTGACAGGGTAAATACCATATTTTAATAAGATTACATTAACCCCATTTGTTTTAGCCTCCTCTAATATTGACTGCTTGGTTTCTTTGTTATACCAGTTTAACTATAATATGAGTCTAATTTAGATTGAATTGTTTTTTGCAAAATCGAGAAAAAATAATTTAACATAACTGGTTAAGGTAAATTATTTTAACGAAGAGAGTGTAAAAACAAACAGGATAAATGACTTATCTTATAGTTAAGATGGTATTAAACGTTCTTCTTTTTGACATAATTACAAATTTATTATACTTTTTGATATATAATATATGTCCGAACTTTTAAGGGGCTAATTCAAGATAGAGGTTACTTTTTTTTATTATATTGTATATAGTATAAAAGTAATGAAAATGATGAAAACAATGAAAATGATGAAAATTTATTCGCTAGTGCTAATATTTATTTCTAGTAGTTTAGTGGCACAACAAAATATAAATATACCTGATGCTAAGTTTAAGCAAAAATTAATATTAGAAGGAGTTGATCTTAATGGTGATAAAGAAATATCTGTTACAGAGGCATTAGATGTGACTAGTTTAAATCTTTCTCTTGGTCGTATTAAAGATTTGGAGGGGATACAATATTTTACCAACTTGACAAAATTAAATTGTCAAGCAAATTTACACTTATCTTCAATTGACTTAAGCCAAAATGTAGCTCTAACTCATTTAGATTTGACTCAAGTAGAGGTGTCTACTATTGATTTGAGTCATAATACTGCTTTAGTAGATCTTGAAATTGATCTTAATTTTAACCTTACAAGTTTAGATTTAAGTCATAACCTATTACTTAAAAAGTTAAATATATCTCAGACAGGAATTGAGAGTATGGATTTTAGTGAAAATCCTAATTTAGAAGAATTAATTGCTAACGGAAGTTTTTTAACAGAAATAGATGTGTCTAAAAATCTAAAATTAAAAAGCATTGTTTGTGCTTTTAGCCATTATTTAAAACAAGTTAATCTTGCAAATGGAAATGGAAATAATATTACTGTAATGGCGGCGGCTTCTTCACCTCTTCTTTCTTGTATACAAGTAGATGCTAGCATAATTAATAATATCCCTAGTAATTGGAGAAAAGACAGTAAAGCCAATTATTCATCTAATTGTTATGCAATTACAGGGATGGAAACATTAAACAGTATCGGCAGTATTTCTGTATATCCTAATCCTGCTAAGGATGTAATTATTGTTGATAATAAGTCACAAATAAAAGTTATTAAAGTTAGAATAATGAATTTGTTAGGAAAAGAAATATCTGTAGTAAATTTAGATAACAAAATGATTGACATTTCTGATTTGAGTACAGGAGTTTACATTTTACAATTAGAAACTGAAGCGGGAATTTCGAATAAACGTTTTGTGAAAGAGTAATGATAAGAATGAAAAAGTTACCTATCTTTTTAAATAGGTAACTTTTTTTGTGCTATGATTTCGGATTATGTCAAAAAAACATATATTTTACTTGGTTACTCTGTTTTAATCCCCTTTTATTACAAGTTTAAGGTTTTGTTGATGATACCATTCAATTACGTCTTCCCAAGGGTAATCAAATGGTGATAAAATTGAGTCAACTTGATTATTCAGTAAATCGGAGTATAGTATCTCTGAGATTGTTTGCGTTTGTCCATTTCCTAAGAAATCTCCAGTAACCGTAAGAAAGGTTCTTTTCCGATATCTTATACCATATTGACTATAATCTACGTCAATTATCTTGTTTGTTTTTCACATTCTCTTCGTTAAAATAATCTACCGTAACTAGTTATGCTAAACCATTTTTCCTCGATTTTGCAAAAAACAATTCAATCTAAATTAGACTCATATTATAGTTAAACTGGTATTATTGGTTCTACTTCGGTTCTGTTATCCTTCTTTGTTTTTGGTTTAACAGCAACTTCAGATTCCTTTAGCTTATGATGAGTTTTTACAAAATCTAATTCTTGTTTTGATGATTTCTTATCGTGATTTTGTGAGCAGGAAAATAGATTAATTAAAAGAAAAATAAGTACTGATATTCCATATGATAGTAATGCTCTACAACGACCCACTAAACGTAGTTACGTTCTGGGTTTTCTATTTTTTTAGTATCTGAAAGATACGTTAAAAAATGGGAAAGACAAAAAGAACGTAGCAAATTACATTTAGCGATTGTGTGCCCAATCAAAGACACATAGAGATACCCCAGAAGGTGAAAATCTTTTGTAGGCTAGTTGGTACTGTCTACTAGCAATAGGTCTCTACAACCACGAGTTGGTTATGTAGAGAAGTCAGCAGAAGTCATAGTAGTCAACGGGAATTGAGCCGACACCTTAGGGTTAAAGCCGGAGTTCTCACAAGTTGATGAAGGACAGAACGTATTGTGAAATGAAAATTCGATAAGGAATACTCCTGTATAGCCTTATCTTAAAAGTAGCGGAAAGGGCTTGTTGGTGTAAAGAGCAACAAGCCTATGCTTTATGAACCGCCGTATACTCGATTGTGGTGCGTTTTCATTAGAAATTACTTAGAAATAGTTTACCATTATTGTCTTTGTCATTCAGTTTTAAACAAATTTCATTTTCATTTATAATGTCTTGTTCATCTTTCGGTAAATCAGAATCTATCAAAGTAACAATGTATTGAATATCATACTTTTCACAAATTTCCTTCACAAGATTAATATACAATATCTTTATTCTGTCGTCTAAACCTTCTAATACTCCGTCATGATAAACAAATTTATAGAAAGAATTCTCTGAATAGTTTATGATTAGAGACAAGTCAAAAGCAACACACAATAATTTTTTATATGTTGTCCCTTGTGATTCAGCAGTTTTTAATAAATCTGTCTTGTTTTGATAATCAGCATTAAATTCAATATTCCCTTGATTATTTAATTTTAATGAAATTAAAGCGTTTGTATCTATTATTTCTTTTATAATTGAGTTAAATATTTTATTAATAGTTGAATGCTTTCTTTCTGTTAAGGATTCTTTTAATTTCAACACTTTTTCATTAACTAACTCTTTTTTTTTTCTAATATCATTTTCATAGATTAAAGAATTGTCTATCGCTTTTAGTTTATCTTTAATTCTTTCTATTTCAACTTCAATACCTACCATTTTTTTTTGATATATCTTAAACTTGAAATAACTATCTTTCTGGGTTAGAAGAGATAAAAAATCACTTTTTTGAGACTCCACTTCCTTAATACTAAGGTTTAGTACCGAATATTCATTTTTAAGAGATTTGAGATTTTCAGATAGATATTGCTTACGTTCAATTGTAATTGATTTTTGAAAATTGACTAAATCTTCATACTCCTTTTTCAATTGTTTCGGATAATATAAATTAACTTCTTTAAATAAATCATTGATTACTTTAGTGTCAATGCTATCGACAATATCAGATAATGAATTTTGTATTTTATTTATTTCAAAAGAAATTCTATATCTGTCAGTATTAAATGCCTGTAGTTTTAAATCAATCTCTTCAACAAGTTGCTTATTTGTTTTTAAGTCTTCTTTATAAAAATTGAATTTATCTATTTGCGTTTCTATTTCTGATAATTCATTCTTTTTAATATCCAATAGACCTATTAGTCTATCTTTCTCAGAAGTATCAATTTGTGCTTCTAATTTTAATGTTTGTAGTTTTTTCTTTAAATCATCAATATCTTCTTCTATCTCTAATTTTCTCAAAATTAAATCTCCGTTAAAACCTAATAAGTCAAAAACAAAAGGTTTCCAGTCTTTATATTTTCCTTTAAATTTATTTAATTTAAAGACGTCTAAGTAATCTTGTTGGCTTCTTAAGAAGTAAGTGATTGATTTTCTATAATCCCAATTTTGTAATACATTAAATTCAAAATGTTCGTTTAAAAATGCTTTTGCTTTTTTTAAAGGAAGTTGTTCATCCCATTCTATGTTTAATTCAAAATCATTTAATTTAGTATCGTTTATTTTAAATAATATTTTTGTCGCAGAATTGATAGCACGTTTAACAACTAAATACTTACCATTAAGTAGTTTAAATTCACCATAAAATTCTTGACCGATAAAGATATCTTTACCAAGTAATTTGTCAGTATTTTTATTAAAACTTGATAAAAGTAAAAAATCAATAACTCTAATTAAAGAAGTTTTACCTAAGTTATGAGTATCTTCTTTTTTACCACTTTCACTAAAAGCAATTATAGCATTGAAGTTTTCTTTAAATTCAATGTTTTTAAAGTTTTTATTTGAATAGATTTTGCTAATTTTCATTTTTGTCTTTTATCAATGTTATAGCATCTATATTTTTTGAATACTCAATTTTCCCAATAGAATATAAAAAGGTCAAAGCAAAATCAACATTATATTTTGATTTTTGACCAATCTCACTAACTAATAGATCTCTAATATCATCATACTTTAAAACAGATTCTCTTTTTAGATATGCCAAGACTTTTCCTGCAATATAAATTACAGAATACTTAATATTTGTATGTTTTGTTGGTGTTAGCATAATTATTTGTTAATTCCAATATCACAGTTATAATACATGTAATGTAAAAACAAACGAACAAGTCTACGTTTTTCTAATAGTTCTGAATTGCTTTCAATGATAAAATCATATAGAAACTCTAATATCATTTCGAATTTCTCATAATCTTCTCTATGAATGATGATTTTTGCATTTATATCATCAATAGTATTTTCGTATTTATCTAAAAATTCTAAATTTATTTCATCCATTAAAAAATCTCTTATTTGTTGAAAATATATAAGATTTTTTTTGATGACATTATCAAAATATTCTTTACTTAATTTATTCAAGATATTTTTATTTCCTATATCTCGATTTTCAGGTATTTTTGATGAAATTCCTTTTTTATTGTCTAATTTTTTAAATGAATTTACAATTTCTTTTAAATCGTTTTCATTAAAACTTAACGGTAATAAAAGTCTATTTAGTCTAAGTGTTTTCGCTATGATTGGATATTGGTTTATCCAAAGTTCAATTGTTTCTAATCCAATTAATCTATTTTCAATTTCAGTTTCAGTTTTAGAATCAAAAAAATCTTCAATTTTTGCATCTTGAACTCCACTTAGTTTTCTATTTGTAAAAAGTAAATAAAATCAATCTCATTACTATTTTTAAGTTTATTTATAGATGGAAGTACACTTGTTTTTAAAATAGTTTGAAAGTCACTATCAGAACAACTTGCATTTTGTCGCTGTGTATGTTTAGCCTGAATAATTACTTTTCCATTCCAAGGTTCAGATTGACTCGGGAAATTATTCGCTTTGCCTTTAAATCTCGCATCTTTCCCGCCATCTTTCCCAACTGAAAAAACTACAGTTCCTGTCCCTAAAATCTCACTACAAATTAATGCGGTAAGATTCTCAAATTCAGTGGCTGTAAGATGTTCTAATGGATATTTCATGTTAGTACAAAGATATTTAAATTATCTTTTTTATGTGTGTTATTTGGTTTTTTTTAATGCACCACAACGACCCGCTAAACGTAGTTACGTTCTGGGTTTTCTATTTTTTTAGTATCTGAAAGATACGTTAAAAAATGGAAAAGACAAAAAGAACGTAGCAAATTACAT
>Ga0256845_1000757_pt1 | contig 28284 bp, 30 predicted proteins | sample RiftiametaG_FD_189101 | JGI IMG/M metagenome (GOLD analysis project Ga0256845, IMG submission 189101) | Tube worm associated microbial communities from hydrothermal vent at the East Pacific Rise, Pacific Ocean - Riftia | ecosystem: Host-associated > Annelida > Integument > Unclassified ...
ATGATTTTGAAAAAATTATAGAAGAAATTGAAAAATATCCAATAAGAAAAGAAAAAAATCTTTTTATACAAAATATCTGTTATTTTTATAATGAGATAAAAGAGATGAGCCTATATGAAAAAATTGATAAATTTGTTGATTTTGTGCTTTATGATATTTATTTACTTCCTATTGAAACTGGAGATAGTACTTCTAGTAAAGCTAGAAGTAAAGCACTTAAAGTTTTTGAAACTATAAATAATCGAGGATTAAATTTATCAGATGCTGATATTTTTAAGGCTAGATTGTATGAAGAGGCAGTAAATAAACTTGAAGAAGATAATTTTATTACTTTATGGAATGATTTTGAAAGTAAGTCTAATAAAACATCTTATTCTATAGATGATATGTTTTATATTTATATGAAGATTATTTTATATCAACAAGTTATAGATAATCAAAGAATTAATATGAGAGAGTTTTTTATGGAAAATAAATATTCTCCTTTTAATAGAAATATTGAATATAATAAAATTATTAAAAATTTAATTAAAATAGCTGAATCTATAAAATTCTTTGAAGAGGTTAGAATTAATCCTAAAAAATATGGAGAGTTGACCAAATGGTTTCAAATAATTTATGAATTTGAAACAAATAAAACATATCGTTTTAATTCTGTTCCCTCTTTATTATTAATTGCTATAAAATTATATTTTTCAGATTTAGAAAATCATAAGCAGTTAATTTTAGATTTAAAAAGAATAGTTAGATATTTTATTTCTGTAGATATGGATATAGAAAAATTAATAATTAAAATAATACATAATAAAAAAATTACTTGGAATGAATCTTTCTTTATAGATATAAAGGCAGTTATACTATTAAATTTTTATTTAAACGAGAATCAAAAAGCTATATATCCTTATTATTTTATAAAGATTGTTGATGATTATACTTTTTCTGAAGATATTTATGGAAATAAGATTGTTTTAGATTTTAATATTTCCAATAATGTTAGTTTTAGGGAAAAAATAAAACTTATTGAGAATTCTAAAATAGAAGATAATATTAATTTGATTCAAAATTATAAGAATAATAGGCTTCTTGTTTTTGACAAAATCAGAGTAATTCCTCTTTTACAACAACAGGTTAATATTTTAAAAAAAAGAATGAGAGAATTTTTAAAAAATGAAGATTAAAACTATAAAACTACAAAATTTTAAATTCCATCACTACATTGAGTTATCAGTTAAAAAAAATTGTTTAATTTATGGAGAGAATGGAACAGGTAAAAGCTCTATTTATAAAGCTTTATATAGTAATTTATACTATTTTAAAGATAGAAAAATTGTAAATAAAGAGATTCATGTTAAAAATAAATTTATTAATAGAGATTTTGTAGATAAGGAATTAAAGGTTAATATAAATTTTGATAATAATCAATCTCTAAATAGAGTAAATAATACCCTTGAAAATAGAGAACTATTAGCAAATCAAACTATTTATTTATGTGATGAAAAGGTTTTACGAAAAATAGTTACTATAGATTTTTATACTCTTATTGAAAATGAGTTAATAAAACATTTTGTTGAATTAGAAGAACTTTTAATATATAGACCATTAGAAGATAAACTAAGAAGAGTAAAAGGGGATAGAGTCCCAAGAGATATATTAGACTCAATAATAGAGTTAAATAAAGTATTTAGGAAAACTTTTTATAATTATATGCCTATAGATGAGGTTAATAAGATTATAAAAAAACTAAAAAAAGATTTTGAGATAGAATTTGTTATTGAAGATGCAAAAATTCTAAATAAAAAGTTAATTCCTCCTACAATATCTTTAAAAGTAAAAGATGTAGATGATAAAGGAGATTTCAAAAACCATTTCAATGAAGCTAAACTAAAACTAATCTCAATAGCAATATATTTTGCATTAGCTAAAAAATATGAAACTAATAGTGAATTAAAAATTCTAGTATTAGATGACTTTTTAACAAGCCTAGATATGGCAAATAGAAAACTAATTATGCAATATATTTTAGACAATTTTAAAGAGTATCAAAAGATTGTTATGACTCATAATTTGCAGTTTAATAATCTTATCATTAAACTTTTAAAAATGAGAGAAGAGAGTAGAGATTGGGATATTAAAAATATATTTTTGGTAGATAATAATGCTTATCTTATAGATGTTAATCACAACTATTTAATAGAAGCAGAAAAATATTTAGGAAAAGATAACTATAATTTAGAAATAAGTGGAAATTTTTTAAGAAAAGAGTTTGAGTATATTGTTCATAGATTTGAACAGATATTGGAAATGGGTAGAGTTGAAGAGATGAGTAATATTTTAAACTCTCTTAAAAATTTAGAATATATTATGCCTTATCCTAAAAATAATCTGTTACAGTTTGTAAAAGCTATTAAAAAGCATTGTGAAAATAATAATATAGATAATAATCTAAAAGTAAAGATAATAAAACAGAAAATTGTAGATTTTGATAAAAATAGATATAGAGATTATAGGATTGATTTTTTAAAAGATATAGTGAAAAAAACAGAATTTTATAAAGACATATTAATGAATTCTGCTTCTCATGATGATAAAAATAGAGAGTTTTATAAGCAAGAGTTTACAAGTAGCATAGAACTCCTAAAAGAACTAAATAAAATCTTGGACACCCTAAAATGAAAACAATAATAGCATCCCTAAACAAATTAAACAAAATAACAACCCACCTAAACCAAACCCTCCCAAAAAACGCCATAATCTTCCTAACAGGAGACCTAGCCTCAGGCAAAACAACCCTAACAAAAGCAATAGCCAAATCAAAAGGGATAACTGATGAGGTAACATCTCCAACTTTTTCGCTCCAACAGTGTTATGGAGATGATTTTTTTCACTATGATTTATATAGAATAGAGAATGAGGAGTTTATGCAGTTAGGGCTTTTTGAAGAGTTTGATAAGGATGGATGGCATTTAGTAGAGTGGGGGGATAATGAACTTAAAAATTTTCTAATAAATGTTGGATATAATGTTTTCTCTGTAACTATTACACCTTGTGGTGAGGGAAGAGAATATATAATCAAGAGAGAGGCATGATACATACACTAGAGGCTAAACATTTATCAAAAACTATTAAAAAGACAACTATTATTCATGATATTTCATTAAAAGTATCATCCCGTGAGATTGTGGGATTATTAGGACCAAATGGTGCAGGTAAGAGTACCTCTTTTTATATGATATGTGGGATAACTGATGCCACAGATGGCAAGGTCTATCTTGATGGAGAGGATATTACAAAGCTTCCCTTGAGTACTCGGGCTAGGATGGGGATAGGCTATCTACCCCAAGAGTCTAGTATCTTCAAAGATTTGACAGTAGAGGATAATCTACTAATGGCGGCAAAAGCTATTGGATTAGATAGAAAAACGACAGATGAACGCATAGAAAATCTACTGAATCTTTTTAATATTGAACCTATTCGTAATAGATACGGTATTCAACTATCAGGTGGAGAGAGACGGAGGGTTGAGATTGCTAGGGCTTTGGTAGCAGAGCCTAAGTTTCTGTTGCTTGATGAACCATTTGCAGGGGTTGACCCTATTTCTGTGGAGGATATTCAATCTATTATCAGACAGCTTATAGAGCTTGATATGGGTGTTTTGATTACAGACCACAATGTGCGTGAGACATTAGGTATTTGTGACAAGGCATTTGTGATGAGAAGTGGTGAGATGTTGGCTACTGGAACTAGTGAGGAGATAATGAATAATAAGAGTGTTCGTAAGTACTATCTTGGAGAAAATTTTCATTTTTAATAGGAGACAATAACTATTTACAATATAATACTACAAAAATAGATAAGGGATGTTAAAATATGAAAAAAAGTTCTAAGATACTAATGTATGGTCTATTGGCTTCTATTCTCCTCATTGCATCTTGTTTATACATGGAAAGTAACTCTATGGATGAAGAAAAAAATGTAATAGAAGAGAGTTCTAAAAAGGGGCAAAGAGAGGTTTCTATAGCGTCTGTATCGGGTAAAAATAGCAAAAAATTGGAACAACAATCTACATTGGAGTATAAAATAGAGAAAGGGATAATCTCTATAGATGGAAGAATGCCACTGCTTGAGGACTCCGACCCTCTAAAAAGAAGTATGATGAAGATGTGTACAGTTATACACTGTGATAGGGCAATTATCTTTTCTCCTGATGTTGAAGTTCCAAAGTGGAAATCTTTTGCAAAAGAGGTTATCGATCTGTTTTATGAGGAGAATTTGGCTTATGCCACTCTTTTGGTAGATAAGGCAGGGAAAATGACTTTAGGTGGAGAGTTTTTAAATAGAGCATCAAAAGATAGATTGAGTAGTTTATTGGCAAAATATAATAATTATAGTGTAGATGATAAAACAACTGTAAAGATATTGGAACCAAGAGAGAAAAAGAGAGTTGTTGAGATAAATAGTAGCAAAAGAGATGACAAGAGCAGAGAAGATATTGTAGCAATAGCACAAAAACAGATTACAGAGATTTTAAAGAAAAGAAATATAAATTTTGTTAGAAACCGTGCTAGGATTACAAAACAGGGTATAGAGACTCTAAATGAGATAATAGTTATATTAAAAAAAGTTCCAGATGTAAAAATAGAGGTTAGAGGATATACAGATGCGAGTGGTAAAAGAGCTATCAATAGATGGATAAGTGAAGAGAGAGCAAAAAGTGTGAGAAATTATCTAGGTAGTTCAGGTATAAATCCTGTGAATATTGAGGCAAAAGGTTTTGGAGAAGAGGATTTACTATATGAAGATGAACCATATAGTAAGCTAAATAGACGAGTAGAAATTGGGATAAGGAGATAACATGATGGAGTTGATGATGAATATGGCACTATGTTTAGTCGCTGCTTTGTTGATAGGTTTTTTTGTGGGTTGGTTATTTACAAAAGCTTTGGTTGCTGAAGAGTATGATATGGATTATAATGAGTTAAGCTCTAGTGAGGAAGAGCATAATCGTCAGATTAAATCCCTAGAGCAAAAGTATAAAAAAGAGAAGTTATTAAGAACAACCGAAGAGAAAAAAAACAAAGAGTTAAAGTTTGAGTTGATGAAAAAAGCCACTCTTTTGAAAAAATTGGAAAAAGAGTGTAGTAGTGGTAATAGTAGTGAAAGTTTAGATAGGCTCAAAAAATTATTAAAAGAGAAAGATGCAGAGCTTGTGGAGTTTGAGTCTGTATTGGTCAAAGCAGAAAAAACAATAGAAGAGTTAAGAGGTGAGATAAAGAATGGATAAAATCAAAATAGGTGTAGTAACCACAAGTGATAGAGCAAGTCAAGGTATCTACGAAGATATATCAGGTGTAGCGATTATGGATACTATGAAGGAGTATCTATTAAATGAGTGTGAGTATGAGTATAGATGTATACCTGATGAGCAGGAGATAATAGAAAATACACTAATTGAACTCTCAGATAAAAATTGTGACCTTATAGTAACCACAGGAGGGACAGGGCCAGCTCCTAGAGATGTCACTACAGAAGCGACAGAGAGTGTATGTCAAAAGTTACTACCTGGGTTTGGAGAGCAGATGAGAGCTGTTAGCCTTCAATATGTCCCAACGGCTATTTTGTCTCGTCAGACAGCAGGGATTTGTAATGGCTCTTTGATTATAAATTTACCAGGTAAGCCTAAATCTATTAGAGAGTGCTTAGATGCTGTTTTTCCTGCTGTTCCATACTGTATAGACCTTATCGGTGGGGCTTTTATGGAGGCAAATGATGAGGTTATCAAAATCTTTAGACCAAAGGCAAAATAGTGAATATTGAATTTATAGAGAAAAAACTCCAAGAGATTTATGATGAGTTAGAAAAAGAGGTAATGGAGGTTTTGATGAATGAATCTTTTGATAAAAAACAGACCAATCTAAGAATGAAACCTCTCAAATCAACCAAACAGATTTTGGTAAATGCCCTTGATAGTATCAAAATGGTAGATAAACTTGCCCAAGAAGAGTTATCCAAATGAGAAAGATAGCTTTTGTTTCATTGCTAAGTAGTATGACCCTCTTTGCAGAAAATATAAAACAGGTAGATGAGTCCATGCCTTGGCTGGTTCCTTGGTTGATTGCTTCTTTAGTTAGTGTAGGAGTTGTATTTTGGGGGATTTACAAATCTATGAAGACTCAAAACCCTAAGTATGGGTATGTGATACTTATAGGTATGTTAATATTGGTGGGGTTGTTGTTTCTCTAAGATTCTAATATTGAAATTATTTTAATTTATTCTAGGAAAAGATATATGATAGAAATCTCTCGTAAGACAAAAGAGACAGATATAACCGTAAAGTTCAAACTCTACGGTCAAGGCAAATCAAAAATAGATACAGGTGTAGGTTTTCTCGACCATATGTTAGAGGCACTAGCAAAACACTCTCATACAAATATAGAAATATCATGCAAAGGAGATACCCATATAGATGACCACCACTCGGTAGAGGATATTGCTATAGTACTAGGTCAAGCATTTGCAAAGGCTCTCTATCCAGTACAGAGTATAGAGAGATATGGTAACGCTACTGTTGTAATGGATGAGGCATCTGTTAGCTGTGATTTGGATGTATCAAATCGTCCTTATCTAGTTTTTGAGATGCCAATGGAGGGGAAGATAGGCTCATTTGATGTAGAGCTTGTAGAGGAGTTTTTTAGGGCATTTACCTTTAATGCCCATCTAACTCTACATCTAATCTGCAATAGAGGACGAAACAAGCACCATATGGTAGAGGCTTCATTTAAGGCATTGGCTGTGGCTCTTCGTCGTGCTGTTACTATCAATAAGAACGCAGGAGTGCCTAGTACTAAGGGGATTTTGTGAGAATAGGCATTAAAGTGTAATATAGTATAATAAAGGATTTAATCTGTAAAAGGGGTAATAAATGGCAATGGACAAAGATGAGATAGATAAATATGTATTTGACCCTGAGAATCCTAGAAATTGTAAATATTATAAAAGACTTCTTGGTTCTACAAAAAAAGATGCGTATTGGCTTTTTTCTACGGATTTTTTTCTATATCTTATTGATACTTTAGATATTTTTAAAAAAGATTTTGAAGATGAACTACAGATAGATGATTATGATATAACTGATTTTACTATTGATGATTTTGAAGATATAGATAAAAATAAATATATAGAAGAGTTTAAAAAAAAATATTATTTTATTAAAAATATAGCTAACTTTTTTACTTATAATAGGGTAAATGAGTTATGGTTTAATTCTTTAAATCCATTAGAACAATATTTAGGAGATATGGGGAAAAAACAGGAATATTGGAGTAAAACTACAACTACAAATTATAAAGAAAGATGTATTATTTTTTCAAATTGTATAGAATTTGCCCAATTTCGTATAACTAAATCATCAGTTTTTATTACATTAGAAGAGAATAGAGATGAATTTTATAAAAAAGAAAGAGTAAAAAATTTATATCCTATTTTTCTTGAAAAAATGGAAGATTTAGAAGTTTTATTAAAGACTTTAAAAGAAGATTTAGACCAAATAAAAAGAATAGAATCTCATAAATTTGGTTATTTGGGTGCTATTCAAATCGAAAACTACTTCTCTATAAAAAATATGGAAATTACAAATCTAAAAAATAAAAAAGAGATATATTTTGTAGGAGAGAATGGTGATGGAAAAACTATTTTACTTCAAGCGATACTTTTAGCACTTAAAAAAGAGTATTCAGGACAGATTATAGAGTATATTCGACCTATAGAAAAAAATATGGAACTCTCTGTAAAAGATGAATTTGCACAAGATTATAGCAAAGATAAAAATATTTCAAATGTTTTTGCTTATGGAATTAATCGGAATAAAGTTCGTAAAAAATTTGATGAGTATGGGTATAGTGGTCTTTTTGATACAAGTGATTTTAAAGATACCACCTTTCTCAAAGAACCTGAAGAGATTTTAAAAAGTGGTGAAGAGAATTTAATTGATGAATTTATCGAAAAATTTAATGAGATTATTTTACAAGAGAGTGTAAAAGTAGAAAAGGGTGATAGAGAATTTATTTTCAAAGAAGATAATAGAGAGATTAATTTTGATAAACTATCGGAGGGATATAAAAGCACTATTATTTGGCTTTTTGATTTAGTTTCAAGATTGATTGAAAATATAGAAAAGAATGATGACATTATCAAAGAACTCAAAGACTTCAAAGCCATAGTTTTAATAGATGAGGTCGATTTATATCTACACCCAAAATGGAAATATGATTTTGTCTATAATCTTAGAAAAGTTTTTCCAAATATCCAATTTATTATGATAACACATAGTGCCGTAACGATTTTAGGTGCAAGTACAGATGCAGTTTTTTATAGGATTTATAAAGAGAACGGAGAGACAAAAATCTCAAATCAAATTCCAAATAGAGGTTATACGAGCAATACTGTTATCTCGTCACCTCTATTTGATTTAGATAGTATGACATCACGACACTATGATAAACGAAAGTTAAGTGAAGATGATTATGTATATGAGAAGATTCATGAAGTGGTTTCTCAAAAGATAAAAGAGGATATTAATCTTGATGAAGAGGCTATTTTAAAACTTATAGAAGAAGAGTTTGCTAAACATGAGAAAAATTGAGAAGGATTTAAACAATATTCCTACTATTCTAAATAACTCTAATAGAGAAGAAGCCTTTAATAAAAATGTTTTAGCATCTAAATATATTGACAAAAAAAATTTATATAAAGTTGGTTCGGTTCAAAATAAATTAAATGAAATCTATAGTTTTAAATGTGCTTATTGTGAAAAAGATATATCGGATGATGATAAACATATAGAACATTATCGACCTAAATCTAAATATTATTGGTTAGCTTATAGTTGGGATAATCTTCTTTTGTGTTGTTCTAAATGCAATAAAAATAAAAGTGATAAATTTCCTGTTTTAAACACTCCTATTCTCTATACTAATGAACAGTTTTCTGATATTCATTGTTTAGGGGAAGATTATGACAAGAGGGAAGAGCCAAAAATTATTAACCCCGAGAGAGAAGATGTTTTAAATGAACTTCAATTTGATAGAGATGGTAGGATTTTTTCTAAAAATAGTAGAATCATCTATACTATTGATGAGATATGTAAACTCAATAGAAATGAGCTAGTTGAGAAGAGAATAAAACTTTTGAATGGTTTTATTAGACGCATAGAGAAGCATTATAAAATTTATTTAGATAAAAAAGACTATCATGACTACTCAATGTTTGAACCTGATATTGAGGAGTTAATAGAATCGTGTTCTATAGAGAATCAATTTTATACTTTTAGATATTTTATTATAAATAATATAGAGATATTTTTTGAGGAACATAGAGTTTTGCAGATGATTCTTAAACATTTAATAGTGAGGAGATTGAATGGTGGTTATTGTCTTTTGGGGGTGGGAGATGGTCTATTGTAAAGAGTATGAATAGATATTAAAGCCTAACATAGTATAATCCAAAATTTAAAAATAAACTTCAAAAGGATTATAGTGAGTATAGAGCTTATAGTATTAGATGTAGATGGAACTATGACAGATGGTCGGATTACATATACACAAAATGGTGATGAGGTCAAATCCTTTTGTGTCAAAGATGGTTTGGCTATTGCCTCTTGGATTCGGATTGGAAAAGGGGTGGCTATTATTACAGGTAGAAAATCTAAAATAGTTCAAAGGAGAGCAGAGGAGTTGGGGATTGAATATTTCTATCAAGGAGTATCTAATAAAAAAGAGGCATTAGAGAATCTACTCTATCAATTGGGTTTGAGTATGGATAGTGTAGCCTCTATAGGAGATGATTTAAATGATTATAGTATGCTCACTAGTTCAAAGGTCTCATTTGTCCCCTCCAACGCATCTAATTATGTCAAAGAGATAGCAGATGTAGTTCTATCTAGTCGAGGTGGAGATGGTGCTGTAAGAGAGATGATAGAGCAGTTGATTATATCAGAGGGATTAGAGGAGAAGTATCTGAAATTATGGGTTTAAGAATTGAATATATTTTATTAATATCTTTGGCAGTTCTATTTAAATTTGTATTTATGGAGAGACCTGCTAATATTAAAGCTATGGAGCCAAACTCATCAAAAGAGTTATATTTTAAAAATCTCTATTTGGTTGATTTGAGTGAAAATGGTGTAGATAATCAGTTGATGTCATCTTCTGTTGTGAAGTATAAAAACTCTTTTGAACTCAAAGACATAAATGTAACTTATGAGAAAATCCATACTGTTTTAGCTAAAAAAGCAGTCTATAAATATGACACTCTATACCTAGAGGATAATATCTCTCTAAAAAAGGGTGATGAGTTCTCTTTTGTAACTAAATCTTTGGTATATGATATGAATGAGAAGATAGCTAATAGTGATGGAGGTTTTATATTAGATATAAATGGTAGTAGAGTTGTCGGTGAGAAGCTATATTATAATTTGGAGAGAGAAGAGGTATCTGCTGATGCTATTAGAGCCTCACTTCTTTTTTGATAACCTGCCAAATAGCCACTAGAAAATGCCCATTGGAGGTTATATCCACCACATGGTCCATCGAGATTTACAACCTCTCCACAAAAGTATAGACCTTTTATTTTTTTGCTCTGCATTGTCTTTGGGTCTATCTCTTTTAGTGGGATTCCTCCTCTGGTTATCATTGCTTTTTTGAATCCATCATGACCTGTAACTGTTAGGGGAGTTGATACTAAGAGCTTGATAAGATTATCTCTTGTGGCTCCTGATAGTTTTGCTAGTGTTAGGGTGGGGGAAGCTTTGGATAGTTTACAGAGTTCTATAGATATGGACTTTGGTAGGAGAGTTTCTATTAGAGATAGTGTGGTGTGGTTGGTGTTTTTGATTAACTCTCTTTTGAAGTGGGTTCGTATCTGCTCCTCATTCATACCTTTTGTAAGGTTTATGATTAGAGGTATTTTTTCAAATTTTGAGAGTAGAGGGGTAATCTCACGAGAAAAGTCTAAGATGACAGGCCCTCTGATTCCATCTTTTGTAAATATCAAGTCACCTTTGGCATGGAGTTTTTTATATTTTTTAATATTTACTCTAATCTTAACATCAGCAATAGTATCTGCACGGCAGTTTGTAACCCATCTCTCTGCTGTTTTTAATGGCATCATAGCAGGGTGTAGAGTTGTGACTGTGTGTCCTAGGGATTTGGCTAACTGATACCCATCTCCCTCTGCTCCTAGTTCTGGGTAGCCCATTCCACCCGTAGAGATTACTATCTTGTCTGCATAAAATCTATCAGTTTCTGTTTTGACCCCTGTAACTCCTCTATCGTTATGTAGTATCTCTTTGACTTTTTGTGAGCATATAGTTTCAACTCCAACTCTACACATCTCTCTTTTTAGTGCAGATATAATAGTAGATGAGTTGTGTCCTATAGGAAAGATACGAAATCCATCAGGTATGTGGGTCTCTATTCCAATCTCTTTAAAAAAACTCTGTAGGGCTTTGTGATTCAAACTATTTAGGGCGTGAGTCATAAATCTACCCTCTCGTCCAAAACTCTGCATAAACTCATCATCTTCTAAAGCATTGGATAGATTACATCTTCCCCCACCAGTGGCTTTTAGTTTAGTCCCTATTTTTGGGAGTTTCTCCAAGAGTAGAGTTCTCTTTCCCTCTCTCGCTGATACTATAGAGGCTATCACTCCTGATGCTCCTGCTCCTATTATAATTGAATCGTATAATTTCATAGTGGGATTATACCAAAATAAGTTCATAGTTTGAAAAATAGCTATTTTTCTCTTGTAACCGAACTACACAAATATCTAAAATCCGACAAAAATAGTGTTAGATAAAGTAACAATCTAATCAGCTATAGTATAGAATATGTCACAAATATTTCAAATAAATAGGAGACAATATGTCATTACTTGCAAACTACAAAGCACATACAGCAGACCGTGCAAAACTAGGCGTTCCACCATTGGCACTAACAGCAGACCAAGTGGCTGAGTTGGTAGAATTACTTAAAGCAACCCCAATAGTCGAGTCGGACTATGTGATGAAACTCTTTACAGAGCATGTACCAGCAGGTGTTGATGACGCAGCATATGTCAAGGCAGCGTTTTTAAATGCTATAGTTCATGAAGATGCACATTCACATGCCATAGATAGGATAGAAGCAATTAAAATATTGGGTGCAATGCTTGGTGGATATAATGTAGGTCCATTGATTGATGGATTGAGAAATAAGAATATTGCTATAGCACAAGAATCAGCAGACCAATTAAAAAATACTATTTTAGTTTATGCCGATTTTGCTGTTGTTAAAGAGTTAATGGATAATAAAAATCTTTTTGCTAAACAAGTTATTGAATCTTGGGCAAATGCAGAGTGGTTCTATAACAAGCCTGAGATGGCAAAAGAGATTACTCTAACAGTATATAAAATCCCAGGTGAGACAAATACAGATGACTTATCTCCTGCTTCAGAGGCGTTTACTAGAGCAGATATTCCTCTACATGCTAACTCTTTTTTACAATCAAGAATGCCAAATCCACTAGAGACTATGGAGGAGCTAAAAGCAAAAGGTCACCCATTGGCTTATGTTGGTGATGTTGTAGGTACTGGTTCAAGCCGAAAATCAGGAATCAACTCTGTTCAGTGGCATATTGGAGTTGATATTCCAGGTATTCCAAACAAAAGAACAGGTGGAGTTGTTATTGGTGATATTATTGCTCCAATCTTCTTTAATACAGCAGAGGATAGTGGATGTATTCCAATTCAAGCACCTGTAGGTAAACTAGAGACTGGTGATGTGATTGTTGTTAAACCTTATGAGGGTGTTATTGAGAGAGATGGAGAGGTTGTATCTGAGTTCAAAATAGAGCCGAATACTTTGCCTGACGAGATGAGAGCAGGGGGGAGAATCCCACTAATTATCGGTAAAGGTCTAACTGTAAAAGCTAGAGAGGCTCTTGGAATGGATGCAGGTGACATTTTCATGACGCCTGATATGCCAGAGGATAACGGAAAAGGATTTACTTTAGCTCAAAAGATGATTGGTAAGGCTTCGGGTATGGCAGGAGTTAAACCAGGCGTATACTGTGAGCCTATATGTGCTACAGTTGGTTCTCAAGATACCACAGGTGCAATGACTAGAGATGAAGTTAAAGAACTTGCAGCGTTAAACTTTGGTGCTGATATGGTACTACAAACATTTTGTCATACTGCAGCCTATCCAAAACCAGCAGATATTATCCTACAGCATACTCTTCCTAAATTTTGGACAGAGAGAAAAGGTTTTGTATTGAGACCAGGTGATGGTGTAATTCACTCATGGTTAAATAGACTCTGTCTTCCTGATACAGTTGGTACAGGTGGAGATTCACACACAAGATTCCCGATTGGTATTTCATTTCCTGCGGGTTCTGGTCTTGTTGCGTTTGCAGGTGTTACAGGTAGTATGCCTCTAACTATGCCTGAATCAGTTCTTGTAAGATTCAAGGGAACAATGCAACCAGGTATTACTCTAAGAGATATGGTAAATGCTATTCCTCACCAAGCAATCAAAGATGGACTACTTACAGTTGAAAAAGCAGGTAAGAAGAATATATTCTCAGGTAGAGTTCTTGAAATCGAAGGTTTAGAAGACCTAAAATGTGAACAAGCCTTTGAACTAAGTGATGCAAGTGCAGAGAGAAGTGCAGCAGCTTGTACTGTTAAGCTAAACAAAGAGCCAATCATTGAGTACCTAGAGTCAAATATTGTACTTATCGAAGAGTTAATCAATCAAGGTTACCAAGATGCAGCAACACTTCAAAGAAGAGCAGATAAAATGAGAGAGTGGATTGCAAACCCTGTTCTTATGGAGGCTGACCCTGATGCAGAGTATGCAGCTGTTATTGAGATTGATATGGATAAAATTACAGAGCCAATCTTGGCATGTCCAAATGACCCAGATGATGTTAAAACACTTACTGAGATTAGAGAAGCAGGTCTAAGAACTGAGATTGATGAGGTATTTATCGGAAGTTGTATGACAAATATCGGTCTCTTTAGAGCAGCAGGTGAAGTTATGAGAGGTGAGGGTGCAGTAAAAAGTAAAATGTGGATTTGTCCTCCAACAAAAATGGATGAGAAGACTCTAATCGAAGAGGGGTACTACTCTATATTTGGTATGGGTGGAGCTAGAACAGAACTACCTGGTTGTTCTCTATGTATGGGTAACCAAGCACAAGTTGCACAGGGTGCATGGGTATTCTCCACAAGTACAAGAAACTTTGATAATAGATTAGGAAAAAATTCACAAGTCTATCTTGGAAGTGCTGAATTAGCTGCTGTTGTTGCTCTAAAAGGTGGATTACCAACTCCTGAAGAGTATTTGGAGATTGTATCTAATAAGATTAAGCCAGAGATGACAGATGAGATTTATAAGTATCTTAACTTTAACAAAGTCTCAAAAGATGAGTTAGAAGCTATGGTTCAATAGCTGTTTTTAAGTGGTTGGCTGAAGCCGACCACTTAAATCAATTCAAAGAATAAATGAGTTTTAGACACATTTACAATCGCTCTCTGTAGATGTTATATCAGCACAGTATAGAGTTTTTTTATCGGGACAGAAATATTTAGGAGCAGTATCTTTTATATCTTCTAATTCATTTGGTACATTATAGTAACTTGAATTTTCAAAATACTCTCCTTGGTCATCGAAGCCTGAATCCACAATTATAGATTTTTTACCATCAGCTTTCTGTTGTTCTATCTCCATGCTGACATCTAATTCGTAATTATCATCAACCTTTAATATTTTCTTTTCTATTTTAATCTTTTTTCTTGGTTTTAATTTAGAATAACATTTACCACCAATACAGTAGTCTCCAGCCTCTACGGCAAAGAGGTTGCTTATAGTTATTGTGCTTATGAGTAGTAGCGAAATAGCTTTTATCATTTAATTCTTCTCCCTTAATCATTGAATTGTGATTTCAAACTATACTATTGTAATATATAATAGTTAAATAGAGAGGTCAATTTAGGTTAAAATGTGTAGAAAAAGTAGATATGTTTACTTTTTAAGCAAAAGTTAAACATATACTGTATTTAAATTATGATTTTGTGTTTCTTCATGTTCAGGTGAAAATTTGGATATAATGCGTTCATTAAAATATAGGAAAAAAAGAGAAATGTCATTTCACAAAATAGGATTAGCACTCTATGCACTTTTTTTAACCAATTTTTTTGGTTTAAAATTGAGAGGGGCTAGAGATACTATGGATAAAAAAAGCCTTAGGCTTGAGTATTCAAAAGTACTTTTGAATAGGTTAAAAATAGATATAGAGGTGGAAAATATAGAGAAGATTCCCAAAGATGGTCAGTATCTTCTCTTGGCTAACCATAGAGGGATTATTGACCCACTCGTCATTGAGATTGCATTAAAGGATAGCTCTATATTTGGCTCATGGGTTTCTAAAAAAGAGTTATATAACTCTCCATTTTTTGGATTATTTGTCCGTAATGCAGGAGGAATACTTCTCGATAGAGAGAGGAGTCAGATGAGTGGTTTCTTCTCTGATATAAAAAGAGTTGTAAAAGAGAGTGGTCACTCTATATTTATATTTCCCGAAGGGACAAGAAACAAAGGAGAGGATGACCTGTTGGAGTTCAAAGAGGGAGCTAGAATAATAGCTCTAAAGAATAGATTACCTATTTTACCAGTCTATATCAAAACACATACAGACAAAGTTTTGGGGAGTAGTTTAAATGATAAAAATATAGAGCAGACTATCACAATTGAGATAGGGGATTTGATTAATTATCGTCAAAAAGGTGATTTGGAGCTACTTTATAGAAAAACTTTTAGTAATTTACACTAGAATTAAGCTGTTTTGGGATAAAATCTCGTTTCAAATTAATGCTTCAAAATAGAGAGGCAAATACTAATAAGGATGGTTAGCAGTTTATGAAAAGAACCTTTCAACCACATAACACACCAAAAAAAAGAACTCATGGATTTAGGACAAGAATGAAAACCAAAAACGGAAGAAAAGTTATATCAGCTAGAAGAGCTAAAGGTAGAAAAAGATTAGCAGTATAAAACATTTTGGTAGTATTCGAACTACTAAAGAGTTCAATAGGGTTTATAAAAACTCAAAAACAGTTCATACCTCACAATTTGTACTCTTCTATCAAGCTCATAAAGAGGAGTATAAGGTTGGAGTTGTAGCTTCTAAAAAAGTGGGTAACGCAGTTCATAGAAATAGGGCAAAGCGATTACTTCGTGCTTATCTCATAAATCATATTGATACAGTTAAAGCAGGACAGTATGTATTGGTGGCAAAACCACTATTACTTGATAGTGATTATCATAAAATAAATAAACTGTTTTTTAACGCGTTGAGGCGAGTAAAAGCCATAAAACAATGATGTTTTTAAACACTTTTTGATATAATCGCTTACACAATTTAAATACGATTCTTAACTAAATAATATAATTTAACATATAAATAATATTTTTTAACATTAGAGAATAAAAGGCAATTTCCAGTGGAACAACAACAAGATTTACAAAAACGACTCCTCTTAGCATTAGTACTATCATTTGCAGTATTTGTACTGTTTGACATGTTTGTACCTAAGACAACAAAAGCTATAGATAATAATAAGACATCTGTAGAGCAACAGACCCTAGCAACTATAAATAATCAAACACCCAAAGCTGTTACAGTTCAACCTATGACACCAACGGTTCAAAATGGTCAATCTTCTAATAATGCACCAATTACGACCGTAAAAGCGTTAACGACTGTAAAATCAGATAGGTTTATTATCTCTATAGATGAGTTAGGAAGAGTAGCACAGGCAAAACTATTGGAGGACAAATATCGTGTTGATGGTAAACAGTTAGAACTTTTCAATCCGGAGTGGGTAAGACCTCTGGAGATAAGGTTTGCAGAGCAGAAGTTAAATAGTGAGGCTCTCAAGACACCATACACAACATCTATTGATAGTTTGGATTTAATTAATGAGCAAAATAGAGTAGTTTTGACTCAAAAGCTAAGTTCTACAACTGTTACTAAAAAACTCACATTTTATAAAGATGGTCATTATGATATAGATATAGAGTTATCAAATCCTGCACAGTATTTTCTAACAACAGGAAGAAGACCAGATGCTAACCATAGTAGATATATGGTTATAAATGGAGTAATGGTTAGAAAATCAAACTCAACAACAGAGGTTATAGCGGATGGAGATATGGGAGATAGTACTCCTACAACTTTCCCAAATGCCAAGTTTGCATCAGCATTTGATAGATATTATGCTTCTATATTATATAACTTTGAGAAACCACTAAATGTATCAGCACTACGAATGAAAGAGGATAATGCTCTTCTATTTATTCAAGGGGAGCAGAAGTTATCCCTACATGGATATATTGGACCAAAAGAGTATGTTATTTTTAATAAAATTCATCCTGAATTGACAGAGGCGATTGAGTATGGTTGGTTTACTTTTATCTCTAAACCTCTCTTTAAACTTTTGCAGTGGTTTCATAATATTGTAGGTAATTGGGGTTGGGCAATTGTTTTTGTTACTATCCTCCTTAAACTAATTCTATTCCCTCTTTCGTATAAAGGTATGATGTCTATGCAGAAGCTAAAAGATTTAGCACCGCAGATGGCAGAGATAAAAGAGAAGTACTCCAAAGACCCACAAAAGATGAATATGAAGATGATGGAGATGTACAAAAAACATGGTGCAAATCCAATGGGTGGGTGTCTTCCAATGATTTTGCAAATTCCTATCTTTTTTGCTATCTATAGAGTTCTGCTTAATGCTGTTGAGCTTCAGGGTGCAGAGTGGACACTATGGATTACCGACTTATCACTAAAAGACCCATTCTTTGTACTTCCAATTTTAATGGGTGTATCTATGTGGTATCAGCAACAGATTACACCAAATAGTATGACAGACCCTATGCAGCAGAAGATTTTCCAATGGTTGCCAGTTGTTATGACAGTTTTCTTTGTGACATTCCCTGCAGGTCTAGTACTATACTGGTTAACCAACAACATCTTTACAATTGCACAGCAGTTTGTAATCAACAATGCTTATGAGAAACACAAAGCATTAAAAGCCAAAGAGCATAAAAAATAGAATCCGAGGGGGTATTATAAAAATATGAAAAGAATTGAAGCCGAAACCCTAGAAGAGGCATATATAGCAGCAGCAAAGGAGTTTGGTTGCTCTATAACAGAGATAAATTATGAGATTATTCAGCATCCTACAACAGGTATGATGGGGCTTTTTAAAAAGAGTGCTATTATTGTGGCAGCAAGAAAAGTTGTGGAGAGTAAAGAAGAAAAAACTATTGAAAAATCTTATGAGAGTAGAGAGAAGAGTTCTCCTATAACTAAAGAGAAAAAGAGTGTTATTGAAAATAAACTAACCAAAGATGAACCAAAAGATATTATAAAAAAAGAAGAGAGTAATAAGGTTCTCGATAGTTTTTTTGAAAATAAGAAAGAAGATATAACTACAACTCCTAAGTTTGATGATGATAGAGACTCTCCACAAAATAGAGCCTTGTCTATAGAGATAGAGAAGAAGATTACAGAGCTTATGAAGAGTGGATGTTTTGATATAGATATTATTGAGGTGGATGTATTCAAGGGTATAGCACATATATTTATAGATGGTGAAGATGCGGCTCTTTTAATCGGGAAAGAGGGGTATCGGTATAATGCTCTTTCGTATATGTTTTTTAATTGGATAAATGCACACTATAATCTATATATAAAACTAGAGATTGCAGAGTTTATACAGTCTCAAGAGGAGATGATTATAAACTATCTCAAACCTATTATAGAGCATATAAAACAGAAGGGTAGAGGTAAGACTAAACCACTAGATGGAATTCTTGTTCAGATAGCACTAGAGTTACTCCGTGCAGAGTTTCAAAATAAATATGTTGCTATTAAAACAGCTAGAGATGGTAGAAAATTTATAATAATAAATGATTTTAATAGTAGTAAAAAATAGAGATGTCTAGTACAATAGTAGCTATTGCTACAGCTTCGGGAGTATCCTCTATCTCCATTGTTAGAGTAAGTGGCACTAATGCCCTTGCTATAGCTAAAAAAATTACCCACAAAGATACGATAGAGCCAAGATTTGTTCATCTAAGTTCTCTATATAATTATGATAATCAACTCATAGACCAAGCAGTTGTTATCTATTTTCTTAATCCCAAAAGTTTTACAGGTGAAGATGTTGTGGAGTTTCAGTGTCATGGAGGGGTGATTGTTGCACAGGAGATATTGGAGACAGCTATCTCTCATGGAGCTAGATTAGCCCAAAGGGGTGAGTTTTCAAAACGAGCCTTTTTAAATGGCAAAATAGATTTGACAAAAGCTGAAGCTATAGCTAAACTTATAGAGACAAAATCGGTAGATGGAGCTAAAATATTAGCTAAACAGCTAAAGGGTAATCTAGGAGAGTTTATAGATGAGAGTAGAGAGGCTCTGCTTCGTGCTATTGCCTACTCTGAGGTTATGATTGATTATGCTGATGAGGAGATGCCTGATGATATACTTGGTAATATTCTTGAGCAACTAGATAGCCTAATAGAGAAGATAGAGAGGATAGTAGACTCTAGTCACAGAAGAAAAGGTCTAATAGAGGGATTTAGAGTTGCGATTATAGGTAAACCAAATGTTGGTAAAAGCTCTCTGTTAAATGGTCTATTGAGTTATGATAGAGCTATAGTGAGTGAGATTGCAGGTACAACTAGAGATACTATTGAGGAGCAGATTAGAATAGGTTCTCATATTATTCGTCTAATAGATACAGCTGGTATTCGAGAAGCTAGTGATACTATAGAGAAGATTGGAGTTGAGAGGTCTTTGGAGTCTATAGTTGATGCAGATGTTATTGTAGCCCTTTTTGATGGTAGTAGTCTATTTGATAGTGAAGATGAGAAGATTATAGAGATATTAGATAGTAGTGAGAAGCATATAATTGTAGCTGTGAATAAATCTGATTTGTATCAGAAGTTTGATAAAGAGAATCTCAGAGAGTATGATACTATAGAGGTTAGTGCGACACATGATTTTAGACATCTCACTGATAAGCTTAAGAGCCTTTTTGATGAGATAGGTTCAGATGAGGAGTTGATGCTTATCTCAACTAGACAGATAGATGCTGTCCAAAGAGCAAAACAGGCTATTTTAGATGCAAGAGAGCCTCTACTCAATGGTGAACTAGAGTTTTTCTCTTATCATCTCCAAGAAGCAGTATTGGCTTTGGGTTCTATATCTAAGCCTTATGATTCTGATGAGATTTTGGATAAGATGTTTGGAGAGTTCTGTTTAGGTAAATAATATTTGGTATAATACTACGAAAAAAGGAGATATTTATGTTCAGTAAGAAATATACAATTCTATTAATAACGGCTATAGGTTTTACGGCGTGTACTACAAAACCACAAACCATTACAGTTACACCAAGGGGTGGCGCACATCTTCCTGCTATAAGGGGTACAACAGCCCCTATCAAAGAGGAGATTTTGATTAAAAACAACCCTAATTTGGGTACTAGAGTAACTGTACCTAAAAATAGACCAACTCTTGGTATCAAGGGTAGTAATCAGGCAAGAAGAGACAGAGACTCAGGCTCAGAGCTTAATGGTGAGGTAATGGAGAGGATCTCTTTTCCTGAAAATGAGTATCGTCAATTGAAAAAAAATGGGAGAAGTACAGTCTCTGGTAGGGTATATCTCAATAATGCTATAAATGATAAAAAGATTACAAAAGGTAGAGTAAAACTTCTACTAAATCCTGTAACAAGTTACTCAAGACAGTGGTATGAACAGAGTTATCTAGGTGGTTACAAATTAAGTCCTGTAGATAAGAGACTAAATAACTATCTAAGAGTAGAATACTCTATGGAAGATGGAACATTTAGATTTTTTGGTGTTCCTAGAGGTAGCTACTACCTAATAGGTCAAATATCTTGTGGAGCAGAGTGTGGATACTCTTCGACTAAACATATTCGTTTGGTAAAAGAGATTTCTGTTGGTTCTGATGTTAGTGATATTGAGTTGACAAAGATTGTGCCTTAGAGAGATACTCTATGGCATTTAGGTAGCTAAGAGAGTTTAACTCTGCTCCACTATATGCAATATCAAAAGCTGTTCCGTGGTCTACAGAAGCTCTCATAATGGGTAGATTTAGAGATATATTTATCCCTTCATCAAAATATAGTGCTTTTAGTGGTGCTAAACCTTGGTCATGGTACATCGCAACAAAATAGTTATATCTACTACGAGATTTTGGAGTAAATGCTATATCAGGAACTAGAGGTTTGCTATATACCTGTTTTCCAATTTTTTGATGAGCTATCTCTCTAGCCTCCATAATATATCTCTCTTCGTCTCCTAATACACCATCATCTCCTGCATGAGGATTGACCCCTAGTAGTGCTATCTCTCCCTTTTCATCTATGGCATTGTAGAAATCAATTAAAAATGAGGATAATTTTTGGACATTTTTAATTTGGTCTGGAACCTCTCGTAGAGGAGTATGCTCTGTATAGAGTGCTACAAACATTTTGGAACAACCAAGCATCATTATAGCTGGTCTATCAAAAAAATCTCTAAGAGCATCAGTGTGACCTTTGTACTCTATACCTGCTAACTCCCATGCTTTTTTATGTATGGGGAGTGTCATAATACCATCAACTCTCTTTTTCATACATAGTTTCACAGCTTTTTTAAAAGAGGCGAAACTATATGCTCCACTCTCTTTGGTTACTGTTGAAGGTTTTATGGTAAAAATATCTCCTATATTTTCCGAACAATTGAAATCTTTTGGAATTGGCAAATTTAAAAGTTTTGATGCTCTCCTTAGCATCTCTATATCAATAAAATAGATGGGTTCAACTATCTCCTTGATTCTGTTATGATTTTCCAAAGCAAGTTGTATACCAATTCCATTTAAATCTCCTACGCTTATAGCTATTCTCATCATTCTCTAATCTCTACAGTTGTTCCTAGTGCAACCATATCCCAAATAGTATTTATCCCCTTATTTGTCATAGCCATACATCCATTTGTCCAATCATGAGATAAAGTATAATCATCACCTTCTCCATTCCAAAACATAGGTACTTGTGCATGTATAGTAATTCCTCCACCAGGATTAACTCCTAATCTTTTGGCTCTAGCTCTATCCTCCTCATTAGGATATGATATAAGCATCTCTTTATAATATTTTTTGTCTTTTCTTTTATCTATGATTTTATATATACCTTCGGGTGTTTTTTTATCACCCTGTTTTAGTTTTTTCCCCTCAGGATGCTCTCCTAGTGAGATTCTATGTCTACTTAGGAGATTATCATTTTCATCAAGTAAAACCATAACTCTTTTTGATTTTACAACAACAACTTTTGAAGCTTTTTTCTTCTCAATAAGTTCATCATTTTGAGTCCAATCATATATACTTGTGGTCTCTATAATTGGAGGTGGTGGTTCCTTTTCTATTGTTATATTCTCTTCAACTTTTTTAGGCAATTTAATAGGTTTTGGTTCTATCTTTTTCTCCATACAACCTGCAAATAATATACATATCATTGAAATCTCTAAATATACTTTTATCCTCATATTTTCCCCTTAAAATATAAACCTAATTATATTAGATTTAAACTTAATTCAATAAGGAAAAACGAATTTAAAATTTATCTATAGGAACTATATTCTCCTCTTTTTTAATCAAATCTTTAACCCAAATTGTTCCACTTTTTCTCTCATCCTCTCCTATAATCGCACAATATCTAGCGTTAGCTCTATCTGCACCTTTTAAATGAGCTTTTAGTTTTTTGGCTTTATATTCTATTGTTACTTTTTCACTACTTCTCTTTTTTGAGGCAAGTGAAAATAACATATCTATATATTCACTTTCCATAGCTCCTATATAGTATCCCTCTCGTTGAACCTCTGGCATCTTCACAAGCTCCATAATCCTCTCAATTCCAAGGGCAAAGCCAACAGCAGGAGTTGATTTTCCATCCAAAAACTCCACTAATTTATCATATCTTCCTCCACCAGCAATAGCCGATTGAGCTCCAATCTCTGTGCTTACAAATTCAAATGCAGTTTTACTATAATAATCAAGACCTCTTACCAAATTGGCATCTATCTTATAATCAATATTTTCTTTTTTTAGCAATTCAATTAATTTATTAAAATCACTATTACAGGAAGCACAAAGAGATTTAACTAGTTTTGGGGAATCAATTAAAAGTAATTGACATTTTTCATTTTTACAATCAAGCACACGAATAGGATTCGTATCTATTCGTCTATTACAATCTTGACAAAGTTCGTCTTTGCACTCCATTAAAAACTCTACAAGATTTTTTTTATATAATGGCATACACTCAGAACAACCCAAAGAGTTAATCTGTAAATCGAAACCAATACCTAAAGCTTTGAATATATCAGAAATCATCTGAATAATAGTAAAATCTTCATATACAGAGGCTTCACCAAAACTCTCACAACCAAACTGATGAAACTCTCTTAATCTTCCTTTTTGTGGTCTCTCATAACGAAACATTGGTCCATAGTAGTAAAACTTAAATTTTTCATTTTGTCTTCTATCTAATTTAGCTTGAATAAAAGAGCGAACTACTCCTGCTGTGCCTTCTGGACGCATACAGACATCATTTCCCCCCTTATCCTCAAATTGATACATCTCTTTACCAACTATATCACTACTCTCACCTACAGAGCGTTTAAAAAGTCTAGTCTCTTCTAGTATAGGAGTTTCGATATAACTATATCCATATTTTTTAGAAATCTCTATCGCTGTTGTTACAATATGCACAAATCGTTCACTCTCCTCAAAAGTTAAATCTTTCATTCCACGAAGTGTGTTTATCATTGTTTGTCCTAATTTTAAATTTTCAAATTATACATTTATTTTCTGAAAGTTAATAAAATATAGAATGTGATACAAAAATATACATTTCAATATAAGAAATATACTAATTTGGTCAAAAGTCTTTAAAAAAATTTATATAAATAGTATAATATTAAAAAAAACATGTAGGGGGATTGATTATGGAAATAGCACTACTAGGAGGAGGAGTTGGCATGCTTCTCATCTTTTTGTATAGTAGAAGAGGAAAAGGTATAAGTACAAGAGATATTCAATATCCAATTAGTAAAAATTAGTTATTGAGTTTTTGTAATACTTTTTCATATATTTTTGTATGAATAGTTTCTATATCTTCAGTAGCATCTATGAGGAGATAGGGGATTTTTAATCTCTTTAGACTCTCTCTCATATGCTTCTGTACAGATATGAGATACTCTAACCCACGAAGTTCAATTCCGTCAAGTCTCTTCTCTTCGTTTTCTATTCTAGCTTTTAGAGTTTTCATATCTGTCTCAAACAGAACTATTAAATCAGGAAAGTTACCATCTAGTGCAAACTTATTTAACTCTACTAAATATTCAAAACTAAACTCTCCATTTGCCAAAGCATAACCTATTCCAGATAAAAAACCTCTATCTGATAAGATGAGTCTCTTCTCTTGATTGGGTTTAATTACCTCTGCATAGTGTTCAGCTCTATCTGCCAAAAAAAGTAGAAGTTCAGCCCTTTTAGAGGCTAATGAGTCTGCCAAAAGTATCTCTCTAGCTCGTTTTCCAAACTCTGTTCCTCCTGGTTCTCTTGTTTTTATGGCATCTTGGAACTTATCAGCAATCAACTCAATCTGTGTTGTTTTGCCACAGGTGTCTATACCCTCAAATATCACATACATTATCTTCTATCCTTTAATATATCAGGAAGTATACAGTGAGGAACAAGATGCCCTATTTTACCATCAAAAGGTAATAGAGAGCGAACTATAGAGGAGCTAATAAAAGCATACTCTAAGCTAGGCATCAAAAAGATAGTCTCTAGCTCTTTTTTGAGAGAAGAGTTTGCATATCCCATCTGAAACTCATACTCAAAATCACTAACAGCCCTAATTCCTCTTATTACTATATTTGCGTCTAATTCATCTGATAAATCAACAAGAAGAGAGTTAAATCCTATTACTTTAATATTTGAAAAACATTTGGTAGATTTCTTTACCATAGCTATTCTCTCATCTATAGAAAACATTGGTTTTTTTACTTGATTGTCTGCTACAGCTACCACAATCTCATCAAACATCATAGATGCTCTTTGAATAATATCCACATGTCCATTGGTAATTGGGTCAAAAGTCCCTGGATAAATCGCTTTTCTCATCTTTTAGCTCCATCTTTTGTATAAACTGTTTTCAATCCCCAATGAGTCATACCATTTTCCAATAATAAATCGCTCCATCTCCTCAATAGTACTAGCATCAGAATAGTACCCCATCACAGGTGGTGAAATAATAACATTTAATCGAGAAAGTTTAAGCATATTCTCCAAAGGTATAGCAGAAAAAGGCATCTCCCTTGGAGCAAGTAACAGTTTTTTCTGCTCTTTTAGTGCCACAGAAGCCACCCGAGTAACCAAATTATCAGCAATCCCACAAGCAATCTTGGCAAGTGTATTCATACTACAAGGAATAATAGCAGTCGCATCAACCCCAAAAGAGCCTGATGCGATACTAGCCCCCACCTCATTATTACTATAAATAGTTACCTCTCTATCTTCCAACAACTCCACCAATTTAGCATGTTTAGTCGTTACTACATATAACTCTATCTCTTTGGGTAGATACTCTATAAATTTTTTAGCAAGGTTTATCCCACTTGCTCCTGTTATGGCTAGGGTTAGTTTCATTGATTTAAAATATCCAATACATTTTTTTTATCTCAGACATATCTCTTCCAAAATCCCACTCTTAACCATATCCAAATTCACCACATAATCATTATGATTAAAAGTCTCCTCCAATGGATTAAGAGCAGTTAACCAACCTTTCCCATCTGTTATCCATATAAATTCAATTCCTTGTGATTTCACAAAATCATTTAGATATTGATACTCTCCTGCTGTAGCTTTAAGTTTTGAACCACCACCACTATAATAATTTACCTCGATTAAAAAAAGTCTATTTGTTATTTGATTATATAGTGCAAAATCAAATCTACGGCTATTTTTATCTATCTCTATTTCGTAATTAAAAAACTCTTTAATTCTCTTTTGTGTTGCTTGTTCAATATAAACATAACTACTGTTTTCATTACAAAACTCTTCTAAATAGTTAGATACAATATTCTCCATCAATGTACCTGTTCTATTTTTTCGTGCATTGGTATCAAAACCAACTTCAACACCAAAACAGTAATCAACTAAATTTTTTATATGTTTATTTTGAAATATATCTCTAAGCCCACTCTCTCTAAAAAAAATTAATAACTCATCTTTTATATTTTTTGTAACCTCATCATAAAAAATATACTTTTTGTTTTCAGCTATTAAACTATTCACATCTGTAATAATGGGTGTATTCGATAGTTTATCTTTTCTAATTGCAATCAAAATGGGTAGGGCTACTCTAATTTTAGGATACTCTTCTATTAGAGCTAAAAACTCATTTTCTATATTCTCTTTGCCTATTAGATAGTTTAATAGATTTAACTCTTTTTCCACCTTTTTGACATTGGCTTTAACTTTTTCAAAGTTTGTAAAATAATCCCATGAAAAAATTGACTCTTGGAATGTCTCTTTTAAATCCTCAAAACTATACAACTCTACTCCTCACCAAAACCTCACTAATCTTCCCACGCCCATTACCTTTACTATTAATAAACCGATTAGCTTGAATCTTTTCGATATTATACTCTCTATATAACTTATTTATAAATTTTGTATCTGAATTACTATGAACTACGAAAGCACCTCTTCTATCCAATTCACAAAAAACTTCAAAAAGCTCTTTTTGTTCTCTATCCAAAAACTCAAACTCACTATAAGAGGTAAAACTAGAAGTTGGAGTAAGTGGATAGTATGGAGGGTCAAAATAGACCAAATCATCTTTAGTGGCATATTTCAATACCTCTTTATATGAACAGTTCAAAATTATAACACTCTGCAAAGCATAACTAACGCTATATATCACATCACTATCACAAATATTTGGATTTTTATAACTCCCCATTGGTACATTATTTTGATTTTTGCGATTGACTCTATATAGCCCATTAAAACAGGTTTTATTTAGATAGATAAAACGAGATGCACGAGTTATATTATCTAATTCCAAGAAATTCGCTTCTCTATCCCATGCTCTAACTTTATAATAGAACTCTTTTGAGTGCTGTTTTTTGAATTGATTTAGTTTATCAATAAGCCTTTTTGGATGATTTTTTATTACTTGATAGGCATTGATAAGTTCACTATTTATATCAAAAAGATAGACTTTTCTATCCTCTAATTTACCCTCTTTTTGAAGCTCAAAAAACAAAGCACCCCCACCAACAAAAGGTTCAAAATAGTTATTAAACTCTTTAGGTAATAGAGGAACTATTTGAGAAAGTAGACCTCTTTTCCCTCCTACCCATTTAATAAATGGTTGTATTTTAGAAATATCTATAGGTATATTTATATTTTGTGTCATAGTGATATTTTACCTTTTTTTCCTATAAACCTCACTTCTACCACTAGTTTCATTAACCGTTCATAAAAACATACAAAAAGCTATAAAAGTAGCTAGTGTAGAGGTTTGTTACTGCTTCATAGAGTCTTTAACAAGACTTCTCCACAGTCGTTTGAGTTGTCGCCTAAACTTGTCGCCAACCATTGATATTAAGACTTGCATTTAAGTCTCTATCAATCATCAAATCACAAGAATTACAAGTGTAAATTCTATCACTTAGTTTTAAATCATCTTTTTTAGTACCACACTTTGAGCAAGTTTTTGAAGATGGAAAGAATCTATCCACCAGTACTAAATTTACACTATAAAGTTTACACTTATAGGTTAATATCTCTCTAAACATACCAAAACCAACATCACTAATTGCTTTTGCTAGTTTGTGATTTCTTAGCATACCACTAACGTTTAAATCTTCAATAGCCACTCTATTAAAATTTTTAACTAGATAGTCGGTAAGTTCATGAATCACTGATTTTCGCTTTTGAGTTACAAAATAATGGAGTTTAGTTATCTCAAGTTTCGTCTTATTGTAGTTTGAACTATTGCGTACTTGTCGAGATAACTTTTTTTGTAATTGTCTTAATCGTTTGAGTTGCTTTTTTAGTGGTTGAGATTTAGGGAAAACTACACCATTAGATAAA
>Ga0256845_1000758_pt1 | contig 28258 bp, 25 predicted proteins | sample RiftiametaG_FD_189101 | JGI IMG/M metagenome (GOLD analysis project Ga0256845, IMG submission 189101) | Tube worm associated microbial communities from hydrothermal vent at the East Pacific Rise, Pacific Ocean - Riftia | ecosystem: Host-associated > Annelida > Integument > Unclassified ...
TTTGTTATGATAAAAATTTAATCAAAGGGAAAGAGATTTTGGAGAGGACGGATTTGAAGAATAAATTAAATTCGGATAACAGCAACATTTTATATTTATTAAACACCAGCACACACACACACACACTCTCTCTCTCTCTCTCTCTCTACAAAATAGACCTTGTTTTAAAAACCATTGCGAAAAGGGAATAGACAAACCTCCTTAGTAAAGTTTTTGGTAATAAAAGATTTATTGAATAATTAAAATTAAAGGAGGACGAATAATGAAAAAAACATTTAAAATATTATTGATAGTATTAATATTATTGGGAATTGGGTTTTCATTTGTAAATTTCACGGCATCAACTTTGGAAGCATTTGGTGGGGGAACAATACATTGGAAGGGTACACAACATACTGATACAACTTATTATTTCGGATGCTATGGGCCGGTTAGTGATTGCGAAATAACATATCAAATTTGATATGACAAACAATTGATTTAGTATAAAGAATATTAATTGTTAATAATCATCACCCTGTTATCTTTACTAAATAAAGATAACAGGGTGAGTTTTGTTTTTTTTAACAGAGAGGTGATAAATGAAAAAAAATATTTTTGTAGTTATAATGTTTGTATTGTTATTCAAAACAATTCTACCTTATAGTGTCGTTTTAAAAAGAGAGTTCAAATTAAAAACAGCTTCGGATAGTTTTATTCAGCTACCTTCTTCTTTTTTTATAACGGAAGATAATTTGATATTCGTTTTCGATGTTAAAGCTGGCAATATAAAAATATTTAAAATAACGGGTGAATATATTACAAAATTCGGAAGAAAGGGAATGGGGCCGAATGAATTTATATTCCCCGCATACGGTGTATATAAGAAACCGTTTGTAACAATAATGGATTTTGGCAAAAGACGTGTCTTTGTATACAAACGAATTGGGAAAACCGGATTAAAAGCTTATAAATCGATATTGAGTCTATATCTTGCTGAAGATATTGCGGCAATGGAAGGTGGAATGTTGGTTGCAGGGTATACGAAGAATAAAAAAGGTTATGAATACAACCTATATTTTCAAAGATATAAAGATGAATCCAAGGTGTATTTACTACCATGGGGTTTTTCTTATGGAGACTATAAGAACAAAGGGTTTATGAAAATTTTTTCGGATAAGATCTCAAGATTATCTCTTAATGCTTATTGTGACTATGACGGAGAGGAAATATATTATGTGTGGGATGCCGATTTAAGGATTATAAAAATAAATAAAAAAACTAATAAAGTGAAGGTCTTCGGGCATAAAACGGATAATTATAAACAACCTGTGTTAACACCAGAGTTAATTAGGGCACATAGAGAAAAAGGCGGGAAAAACTGGAGAGATATAAGCAGGCATTATTCACATTTAAGAAAGATTTTTTCAAATAAAGATCTTGTTGGAATTTTAATTGTAGGGAATTATAGGGCAAATAAAATTTCGGATATATTTATCCAACTCTATAAACCGTCCGGAGAATTTATAGGAGAGAAATTGCTTAAATTAACCAAGGTGGAAGATATGTTCAATGAATTACGTTTTCATTTTAATAAAGATAAAAATCTTCTCTACATTCTGGAAACAATAACCGATGAAGAGTTTGAGCAATCTTTTAAAATGTTTGAGTATAAAATAACATTATGAAAAACTATATTATTATTTTTCTTATTGTTGTTATCATATTGATCTCAAGTTTTCTGTTTCGTCAAAATCAAGAATATCAAAACAGGAGTATATTTTGTGAATTTCCTTTTAAAAGTTTGAAGTTAAAAAAGGACAGTTCTTTTGTATTGCTTTTTTATTTTTCCAAGAACAATTGTATAGATTGCCTAAGGGTTACAGAGCAGTTAAATAAATTAAGGGATCGAATGAATATAGTGGGTGTTGTACCTGTCGAAGAGTTAGAAAATGAAATTGGCTTTAGAAATGAAACAGGGGTAAAGTTTTCTCTAATAGGAGTAAACGGGAAGTTAAAAAGATTGATCCCGAATTATTCACCATCATTAATCGGAATTAATAAAAAAGGCAGTATTCTCTTCGTAATACCGAGTTTGCCCGGAGATCAATTTTTTATTTATGAATTCCTGATAAAGTTTTATGAGGGAATTGTTCTGCAATAAGTGAGATTGTCATTACTAAGATATTTCATTGATGAATTGCCGGAGAAGGCAGAGGAGTCTAAGTCGAATTTATAACGTCCCGGAGGGGAAATTTTTCATGTTTGAACGAAGTGAGTTTAAAATTTAAGTTAATAAATTTGATGTTCCGAAGGATGGACGACGGTCGGGTGGAGGTAATTCTCAATGAAAAGAGCAATCAGCTGAGTTTACAAGATACAAGATTAAAGTAAAAAGATAAAAGTAGTAAGTAGCAAGTAGGAGCTCACAAGATAAAAGATAAAAGTAAAAAGTATCAAGAAGAAGTCGGAAGAGATCAAAAGAATTCACTTAAAACTAAACACTTAACACTGAAAACTTCCCACTAACCTCTAACCCCTCACCTCTTAATTAAGAATTCAACATTTAGAATTAATAATTCTCCTATTGGGTCGGGTGGAGGAAATTGATGAAATTAGAAAATAGATACTAAATGATTGATTATTTTGATAATGAAGTGTAAAAAAGAGACGTGAAAAGTTTAAAAAAAGTAATAGCTGTATTTCTTATTCCTTTAGCATTCGTTTCTATTTCGGGATGCAATCCGGATACTGAAAATAGTGAAGACGTAATTACAAACAGTATAGAAAAATTCGGTTCGAATTCGACAATGGAGATTGCCACATGGAACATGCATAATTTTCCCGATAATGGTGATAAAAGTATCGAATCTTATAAGATCATAATTGAAAAACTGGATATTGATATTTATGCAGTTCAGGAGATTGCCAACACATCATCTTTTAAAAAATTGATGTCTCAACTATCCGATTATGACGGATTGTATTCAGATGACACCTATGATAGCGGGTATCAGAAAACCGGAATAATTTATAAAAAAAATATGGTTACCGTTTTGTCAAAAGATCAGATATATCAAGATAAAAAGTATGAATTCCCGAGACCCCCTATTGTTCTCTATCTGAGAGTTAATAAAGATTCTCAGGAATATGATTTTTATCTGATCGTAATTCACCTTAAAGCATACGAAGGAACAGAGGAACTGGACAGAAGGCGGGGAGCGGTAAAACTTTTAAAAGAGTATATGGATGAGAGAATCTCAAATAGTCAGGAAAAGGATTATATTATTGCAGGTGACTGGAATGATGAATTGTCGGATGATGAGAACAGCAACAGTTTCACTCTTTTGTTAAATGACATCAATGATTATAGATTTTTGACTCTTGAGATATCCGGTGATCCCGTCTATGCTTCATATCCTTACAAAGGTTCTTTGATCGATCACATATTAATATCAGCTCAACTCTTTGATGAGTATGAGAACGGTTCCACTATAACTTTAAAGATAGACAGCCATATAAGCGGATATTTTTCAAATGTTTCGGATCACAGACCTGTAGTCTCAATCTTTCCGATATTTGACTGATTTCTTACTTATGTTTTGTTCAGTTCTTTCAGGAAGAGGCGGCGGTTTTATCAATAATATTCCAGATCTTCTCTTTCCACTCAAAATGTTCAGGTTTCATAAAACATGCTCTAAGGCAGACAACAGTTTCAATATCCGCACTGACACCCTCAAGATGAGGCAGAGCAATATTTTTCGGAAGTTTTAGTTTGGCAAGGTGGATATTTTTTTCTGATAAGATTTTAAATCCGGAAGCTCGGTAAATCCGTCTTCAAGAGTTTCAATCGCTTTTCTAAGAATGGTCAGTGACTCTTTTTCCAATTTCATTTTATTTTCTCCTTATGTTTTTTTAGCACTATAAACCATAATTTACAATATCATTAATAGATATGATCGAATAAAATGTCGAATATCATTGCTATAAAGATTTTAAAAAAATTCTTTTTAATATTATTGTTAAAAAAACTTTTTTTTGTATAAAATAGTATATTAAATAAAGGAGATCAATATGAAACTAAAAATGAAGTTGTTTGTAATTTTGTTTACTTTAATATTTTCTTTTTCAATTTTCGGGAAAGCGGATATTAAGATAAAAACACCGTCGGAATATCTTGGATTTACCCCGGGAGCAGACAGAATGCTTCTTGATTATGAACAACTCATTGGATATATGGAACTTTTAAGCTCATCCTCACCGAAAGTTGAGATGAGAAAGATAGGAACAACACCTCTCGGTAAAAATATGTATATTGCTTTTATCTCTTCAGAAAAAAATCTGAAAAGGCTTGATGAGCTTAGAGAAATAAACAGAGAGCTTGCATTAAATCCTGATATAAAAGCCGAAAAGAGAGCGGAATATATTAAAAATTCACCGGTATTTGTTCTCGGGACGTTGTCTATGCATTCGGGAGAGGTCGGTCCTTCCCAAGCGGCTCCTTTAATTGCATACAAGTTGGCAACAGCAAAGTGTAAAAATATTTCCAATTGGCTTGATAATGTAGTTTATATGATGGTGCCTTGTCATAATCCGGACGGAATGGATATGGTGGTAAAACATTACAGAAAGTATAAAGGAACAAAATATGAGGGCTGTTCCATGCCGGGTGTATATCATAAATATGTCGGGCATGATAACAATAGGGATTTTGTTACTTTGACACAATCGGATACAAAAGCGATAGCATCTATCTGCAACCTTTCTTGGTTTCCCCAGGTGATGGTTGAAAAGCATCAGATGGGATCGTATACCGCCCGATACTATGTCCCGCCGAACCATGATCCTATTGCAGAAAATATAGATGCCGGACTCTGGAACTGGATGGGGATTTTCGGTTCAAATCTTATGAAAGATATGACAAAGGACGGATTGGCAGGTGTTTCTCAGCACTATATATTTGATAATTACTGGCCCGGGTCGACGGAGACAAGTCTTTGGAAAAATGTGATAAGTTTTCTTACCGAATCTGCCAGTGCAAAATATGCAACTCCGGTATTTGTAGAGGAAAATGAACTCGGTGCTTACGGCAAAGGGCTCTCGGAATATAAAAAGAGTGTAAATATGCCGCTCCCCTGGAATGGCGGATGGTGGAAATTGAGTGATATAGTTGATTATGAGATATCTTCGACAAAATCGATTATCAAAACCGCATCAATGAACAGAAAAGAGATCCTTAGGTTTAGAAATGACCTATGCAAGAGAGAGGTGAAAAGAGGAAAAAATCTCTCACCTCACTATTATATTCTTCCGGCGGATCAGCATGATGTCAGTGAATTTGTTGCTCTCGTTAATCTTTTAAGAGAACATGGAGTTAAGGTTTTCAAATTGACCGGGGATATATCTATAAACGGTATTGAGTATAAAAAAGAGAGTATTGTCATTCCTTCCGCACAACCGTTCAGACCTTTTATTAAAGAGGTCATGGAAAAACAGAATTTTCCGGTCAGACACTATACTCCTCAGGGTGAAATTATTAAACCGTACGATATAACAAGCTGGTCATTACCTCTTCATAAAGGGGTTAAATCCGTGAAGATAGATGATCCGGTCAAGGGGTTGGAAGATAAGCTTGAACAGATAACCGAGATCTATAATCTTAATAAGAAACAGGGCGGAACTTTTTGGGCGGCTCTTTTCAGTGCGACGAACAATGAAAGTTATAGAGCTGCATTTCTTGCTTCGGAGAAAAGACTTGAAGTTGAAAGGCTTGATTCGGATTTTGAAATAGACGGAAAAGTTTTTAGGAAAGGCAGTTTTCTGATACACAATGGAAAAGGTTTTCAGGATATTGCAAATTCTTTGAGTGTCTCTCCATATTATTTCCAAAAAAGTGAAAAGATTAAAAGAACGAAATTTAATTCTCCGAGAGTTGCACTGGTTGAGACATGGTTCCATGATATGGATGCCGGATGGACCCGTTATATATTTGATACTTATCATGTGAATTATAAAGTTCTCAGACCGGCGGATTTTATTAAAACCGATTTGAATAATTTTGATGTTATAGTTTTTCCGGATGATAACAGTTCGGTTCTGAAAGAAGGAAAGTATAAATCAGGGAACAGATATTATACTCCGTCCTATCCTCCTAAATATGCAAAGGGAATGGGAAAGAAGGGTTTCAATAAACTTCTTGCTTTTCTTAACTCCGGCGGTCATGTGATTTCATGGGGAAGTTCGACAAGTTTATTTACGGGGCCCTTAACAATAAATTCGGGAAAGGATAGGAGTGAATCATTTACACTTCCGGTCAATGATCTGCTTAAAACGGCAAAAAAGAACGGACTCTATTCTCCGGGTTCTCTGTTAAAGATTAAATTGAAAAAGGATCATCCTTTGACCCTTGGTATGACAAATGAGTGTAATATCTTTTATAGAGGTTCCGCACTATTTTCAACATCAATTCCCAATTTTGATATGGACAGAAGGGTAATAGGTAAATTTACGGATAAAAATATTCTAAGCAGCGGTTATCTTGAAGGTGAAAATGTAATAAAAAACAGATCGGTTCTTGTATGGGTAAAAAAGAACAGAGGGCAACTTATCCTGATGGCATTTAATCCTCAATTCAGGGCATCAACCGGTTCAACCTTTAAACTGCTTTTCAATGCAATTATGATTAAGTAACGTAAGAGAATTAATTTTTAGAGGAGTGGTTTGAACTATACCTGGATTGCTTTTCTCCTTTATATTTTCATTTCTCTCCTTCTGGGGAAATATGCCGGTAGAAGTGAAAAGAGTGCAGATGATTTCTGGACGGCGGGAAGAGGGCTTGGTTCCCTTTCCGTGGGACTTTCCATCTCTGCCGGATTTATGTCAATATCATGGTCATGCGTCTATGCGGTTCAGCTCTTCTATTGGTATGGTGTCGGTGCATTATGGCTTGTTACAATACCGTGGATAATTGCTCTTACCGGAATATGGATATTAGCGGGGAAATACCATGATCTAAAGGAGTTCAGCCAACCTGAAATGATCGAAAAAAGGTTTGGCAAAGGGTTGAAAAGAGTGGTTGCGTCAGCTCTGGCTTTCGTATTTCTCGTATGGGGTGCGGCTGAGATCTATGTTGCCTCATCTCTTCTTGCTCCTGATCTTGGAATCAGTACAAATCTGCTTATACTGATCATAAGTGTAGTAATTGCATTATACACGACTTCCGGAGGTTTTAAGGCTGTGATACTGACCGATAAATTGCAGTTTGTTCTTGTTGCCTTATATATAATTATGATAGGACTTGTAGCTTTTTTCGGACTGAAAGCAGAAGGGATAAATATTTTCAGCAAAGGAGTTTTAGAAGGTGCCAAGTCGGGGAAAGCATGGACGGATTTATTTACTCCCGGAGTGTCACTGATAGTTCTGACACTGGTAGCATATCTTCCGGGTTGGATATTTGAGACCGATCTCTGGCTGAGAGTTCAAGCGGCAAGAGATAACAGATCGGCAAAAGGAGGGATTTTAATAGCCGGAATAAACAGTTTTCTTTTTGTAGGGATCCTGCCTCTTTTTATCGGAATCTCGGCAATCTATCTTTTCCCCGTTAAGGGTGGAGTTTTCCCGCCTATGACCGGACATGAGGGTGATGCGATTTTCAGTGCCATATTGATCAAATATGCTCCGGCATGGTTAAAATTTTTCTCTTCGGTAGGATTAGTTGCTGCGGCGATGAGTACAATAGATACATGTGTGAATATTGTTGCTCTTAGCATCGGGTATGACATCTTAGATGTAAGAAGAAGGAAAGATCCGGAATTAAAATCAAAAATAATAACGGTCATTGCCGTATTATTAACTTTTATATTTGCTTTAAGTATTAATTCCTTATGGGATATTTTTTATCTCTCATCAGGAATACTTACAACTTCCGTTGCATTTCCCGTTGCAGCCGTTTTTTTAAAAAGAGTAAAAAAACATCCTCTGTTCCTGTCCTCACTGTTCGGATTTTCCGGCACCATTCTATTCTATTTCCTTGAAAAATCCGTTATGTTCAAATCCATTGAACCCTCTTTTCTGAAAAACTCCGGAGTGGGATTCATTCTTTTCGGTATTATATCTTCTTTTATAGGATATATTTCCGGAACTTTTGTTAAAAGTAAAAAACAAATCTTAAAAAATAGAATTTAACTTTTTCTATTCATAACGCAAAGCTTCTATGGGATCAAGTTTTGAAGCCTTTTTTGCAGGGTAGAATCCGAAAAACACTCCGACCGCTCCGGAAAAAAGGAATGCAATTATTGTTATTGCCGGATCTATTATCATGCTTGATTTTATCATTCCCGAGAGTAATTTCCCCAGTCCGATGCCGACCGTTATTCCAATAATTCCTCCTGAAAGACTGAGAATAACCGATTCAATGAGAAACTGAACAAGGATATCTTTCCCCCTTGCTCCTACCGCCATTCTTATACCGATTTCTCTTGTTCTTTCGGTAACCGAAACGAGCATTATATTCATTATTCCAATTCCTCCGACAAGAAGTGATACTCCTGCAATAACTCCCAATAACATTGTGAGCATTCCGGTAACACCTGTTACGGTACTTAATATTTCAGATTGGGATCTGACTAAAAAATCGCTGTCTGTCCCCGGTCTTATTTTGTGGGATTTAGTAAGGATCTCCTCAATCTCTTTCTGTGCATTTTCCATTTCATCCACTGAATAAGCACTTGCAAATATTGCGTTTAAATATTTTCCGTCACTCATTCTGTAAAGAACCGTGGAGTAGGGCGCCATTATAACATCATCCTGATTTCCCATCATACTCTGTCCCTTTTCACTTAATACTCCGATTATTCTGAATGGAATGTTTCGTATCCGGATTCTCATTCCGACCGGATTTTGACCTTCAAATAGTTCGTCGGCAACGGTCTTTCCAATTACAGCGACTTTTCTTCTTGCTTTTATATCCTTTATCGTAAAAAACGAACCGCTTTCAAGAGGCCAATCTTTAACTTTGAGATAATCTTCCGAGACACCTTGAATAGATGTTGACCAGTTCTTCCCATTACCGATAACCTGCCCTTGAGCTACTACATAAGGAGAAAAATATTCAATAAGTTCAGACTCTTTCCTTAATTTTTTTATGTCCTTTAAGGTCAACGTATTAAGACTTGCAGCTCCTCTGTTAACACCGTGCATTCTTCCCGATCCGGGTCTTATGATAAGCAGGTTAGTCCCGAGTGTAGAAATCTGTTTTTCAATATCTGCAGATGCTCCCTTTCCTACCGAGACAAGTGCAATAACAGCACCGACACCGATAATTATTCCAAGCATTGTCAGAAGGCTTCTCATTCTGTTTTTATATATACTTTTAAAAGCAACTTTTATCAGATTTTTCCATTTCATTTTAAACCTCCTTACTTGAGTTTCCGTTAAGAAATTTTTCTTCCCGGGAAGAGATGTTTTTATACTCTTTGCTTGCACTTTTTCTGTTCTTAACCGGCTCATCTTTTATCTTAAGTCCGTCTTTAAGTACGACAACTCTCTTTGCATAGAGGGCAAGTTCAGATTCGTGCGTTACCAGAATTATTGTAATTCCTTTTTCATTAAGCTGTTGAAAAAGTACCATAATCTCCGAAGAGGTTTTTGAATCGAGATTTCCGGTAGGTTCGTCAGCAAGAATTATTGCCGGCTCATTTATCAGAGCTCTTGCGATTGCAACCCTCTGCTGCTGTCCTCCGGACATCTGATTTGGTTCATGTTTCATACGGTCTTTTAAACCTACCATATCGAGTGCTTTAATCCCTTTTGCTTTGTGGCTTGAGATATGCTGAGTCCTGTTATAAAGAAGTGGCATTGTTACATTTTCAAGAGCGGTTGAACGGGAAAGAAGATTGAATCCCTGAAAGACGAATCCGATCATTCCGTTCCTGATATCCGCAAGCCTGTTTTTTTTCATATCGTTAACCAGTGTTCCGTTAAGTGAGTAGGATCCTTTAGTAGGAGTATCAAGACATCCGATGATATTCATTAAAGTTGATTTACCTGACCCCGAAGCTCCCATTATTGCAACAAATTCTCCTTTTTCTACAGTGAGATCTATGCCTCTTAAAGCACGGACTTCGACATCACCCATATAGTAGGTCTTTTCAATACCCTTAAGATTTATATTATCCATTATTTCTCCGATTGTCCTATTTTCCGCCTCTTGGAGGTCCGAATAGTCTGAATCCTGAGTTTCCTTTTGAATTTTTATTTTTCCCTTTTTTTTCATATCCTATTATCACTTTTGTACCTTCCGTGATAGTTTTACTTTTTAGGATCTCAGTGTTTTTTCCGTCAGTTGCTCCCTTTGCAAAAAAAGTGATAAACGGGACTCCTTTTTGATCAATACAAAAAACAGTAGCTCTTCTCTTATTTTTTGTCCTTCCACCACTATTCATAAAACCGCTCTTTCCGGATCTTTTTACTCCTTTAAAAAGAGAATCACTATATTTTTTCATCATTTCCATTGTAGGTTTAAAATTAATAGCGGCATTCGGTATAATTAGAACTCCTTTTCTTTCTTCTATAAGAAAATCAACGGTAGCAGTCATTCCGGGAAGAAGTGTCCCCTCTTTATTATTTGCATTGATAACAACGGTATAATTGACAACATTCTGTATAGTCTGGGGTTGAAGTCTTATTTGTCTTACTATGCCTTTGAAGATTTTTTCCGGATAAGACTGAACGGTAAATCTGACATTCTGTCCTTTTCTGATCTGTCCTATATCACTCTCGTCAACATCGGCTTCGATCTGCATGTTCTTAAGATCTTTAGCGATAACAAACAGTTTGGGAGCCTGGAAGCTTGCTGCGATTGTCTGCCCTTCATCAACTGTCCTTTCAATTACTATTCCGTCAATAGGTGAGTGGATGTCCGTATAGTTAAGATTTGTTCTTGTTTTATTCAAGGCCGCCAGTGCAATCTTATAGTCGGCTTTTGTTGTTTCATAAGTTGTTTTTGTCAATAGAAATTCCGTTTCCGAAAGGTGACCTTTTTTAAAAAGCGGTCTATCCCTTTCAAGTTCGGCTTTAGCTTGATCCATTCTTGCTTTTGCCTTCATCAGACCGGCTTCCGAATTTTCAACTGCCGATTCATAGAGGGTCTTGTCAAGAACTGCAAGAAGTTCTCCCTTTTTTACTTTATCATTATAATCGACATAGATTTTTCTGATGATCCCAGAAACCTGCGATCCGACCTCAACAGTCTCTACCGCACTTAATGTTCCGGTGCTTGAAACGATATTTTCAATATCTCCTTTTGTCACTTTTGCCAATAGGAAATCCCCCGCTTCTTTCTTTGTAGATTTTTTTAATGATAAAAAGAATATCAATAAAAGTATAACTGCAACAGATGAAATTATTATGGTTTTTTTATTCATTTTTTTCTCCTTTGTTCTCTCCTTTTAAAAGAGAGAATAGTTTTTTACCGTTACCGGAATAGTAGTAAACAGCAGCTTCCCTCGTTAATAGATTGTATTTTGCCTTTATGAGGTCAAATCCTGCCTGTTTGTATTTTGCTCTTGCTTGAGTCAGTTCGGTAATTGTTGAAGCATTTACGTTATAACGATCTTGAATACTCTGGAGTGCGGCTTTTGAATATTTAACTTGACTCTCTGCCGCTTTTATCTGACCGATCGCTGTTTTATAATTTTCTATTGCTTCTCTGACCTCGTTTGCTATTTTTCTGTTTAATTTCTCAATTTCAAGTTTGTCATTCTCATATTGTATCTTTGCCGTTGCTATACTGTTTCTTACGGAGTTTTTATTAAAGATAGGTACCGATAGAGTTAAACCTGCACTGTATGCAGGATTATTTTTAAACAGTTGTTCCGAATATGAATATTGATTGTCCAAACCTGAATATCCGGAGCTTAAATTGGCAAACAGAGATAGTTTCGGCCAGTATCCCGATTTGGCAGCAGATATATTTTTATCGGAAGCTTCAACTCTTTTTAACTGTGCAACAAGATCTTTTCTTAATTTCAAAGCTCTGTTTAATATACTGTTTTTATTATTTGAACCATCAGCTTTTTCGGAATCGGGAATATCGGGTTTCATTAGAGTAAAATTGTTGATATCGTTAATTCCGAGTATCCTGTTCAGGTCAAGTTTTGCCGTTATGTAACTCTGTTTTGCGTCCATAAGGTTTAATCTTGATCGGGATATGTCGGCTTTTTGCTGATATAGATCGGTTATAGGTTTTTTCCCGGACTCAAAAAAATCATTTATTTTTTCAAGCATAAGTGTTTGGGCTTCAAGATTCTCCATTTCCACATTGATAAATTCCTTTGCTATAAGAGTATTTGTGAATTTTTGTAATGTAAGAAATGCAACATCCTGCTTAAATCTAAGATGATTTTCATTTGCCGATTCTCTGGTCAACTCGGCCTTTTTTAATTGATAGAAATCAAAAAACCCGTTAAAGATATTAAAGTTTGAAGAGAGGGTGAAATTTAAGCTATCCGAATCAAGTGCCGTATATTCTCCATTAACCGGATCCGGACTTTTTGCCCGTCTTTTTGAATAGGAAGATACTGCATTCAGATCGGGAAGAAAATTGGATTTCCTGGATCGGACATCTATGTCTGCAAGTGAGACCGAATTTGCAGATTGTTTAAACTCGGGATAATTTTTTAATGCAATTTTAACAGCTTCATCAAGTGAAATCACTATCTTTTGTTCAGCTTTTAAATTATCGTTAAATATACCTGAAAAAAGGAATAGTAAGATCATATAAAGAGTGATCCCGGATCTTTTTTTATCCGGATTCGCAATTGGATACATCTTTTACCTCCCGGAAAGAAATTTTTTTTCTTCCCTGATATTAATTAAACGTTTTAAATGTTAATGAAAAATGACTGAAATGTTACAAATTGTAATAGAGGATTTATCAGCCGGTTTTAAATATAAGAGAAACGGTTGTGCCCTTTCCCGGAATACTCTTTACGGTGATCTCCCCGCCGTGGGCTTCTACGATCTTTTTGCTGAGACTCATCCCGAGACCATATCCTCCCGTGTCTTTTGAGCGTGATTTATCAACACGGTAAAATGGCTCGAAAATATTCCGGATATCTTTTGAGGGAATTCCTTTCCCGTAATCTTTTATTTCAGCTATGATATTTTTATTCTTTTCATACAGAATGATCTCAACCGGATTTGTCTGTTCATTACTGAATTTTAATGCATTTCCGATAATATTTTTAAAAAGTATCTTTAATCTCTCCTTATCGGCATAAATAAAATGTTTATTCTTCGGTTTCTCTATTTTTAATCCCGGCTTTACATTGAAAAAATCTTTTTTTATACTCTGAATGAGTTTTAAAAGTTCAATTTTTTCTCTCTTCAAAACACCGTAAGGGCTGTTAAGTCTTTCTGTTTCCAATAACTCCGTTACCATCTTTTCTATATCGGAAATATCATCGATAATACTGTCTTTTGCACTGTTCTCTTCTATGAATTCCAATGCAACTTTGATCCTGGTGAGCGGTGAGCGAAGTTCATGACTGACATCCATCAGAAGCTGATCTCTTGCCGAGATCATCTTTTTTATTTCGGAGGTCATTAAGTTAAATGATATTATGAGTTCCCCGAGCTCGTCATTACCGTCGGTTTTCATCCTGTAGTCTATATTTCCCGAACTCAATTCTTTAACGCCTGTCTCCAGTATTTTTACCGGTTTTAACATACTTTTTATTATAAAGTACATTCCTATGATTACAATTGAGATAAAAAGAATGAAAAAAACAAGAAACCGTGTTGCGATATATCTGAAATTCTCTCTTTCGGAGTGGAGGATAAAAAGGTATTTTCCGCTTTTCTTAGATATATATATTGCAGGACCTTTCTTGGTAAATCCAACTTTTATTTTTGATTTTTCCCCAAAATTTCTAAAATTATCAGTCTTAAGTTTTGAAATAGATCTATTGCTTGCCCAGTTGATTTCCCGTGAATTAAAACGTATCTGGATCTCCAGTTTATTTGATATTTCTTTCGCTTTCTTTTCGTTAAACGGATCTCCGATCTCTTTGATAAGGAGTTCAACATGATTTACGGAATTTCTAAGGATCTTTGGAAATCTTTTCGAGAGAAAAAAAAAGTGGTGTGACATTATAAGATATAGGATAGTTATTATGAACGAAATTGTAAAAAGTAAAAATATCTTTATAAATAGTTTTTTTCTTATACTCTTTATCAAGGAGAATATCAAATTATTCACCTTCGACCAGCATATATCCTGCACCCCAGACTGTTTTTATAAAGCGGGGATTTTTCGGATCATCTTTCAGTTTTTGTCTCAGACGACTTATCAGAACATCAACGGATCTGTTGTAAAAATCCCACTCCATATCTCCGAGGCTGTCCAATATTTGTGTTCTTGAAAAAACAATCCCCGGTCTTTTGAGAAAAAGTTTCAATATCTCAAATTCACCGGTTGTCAGATCTATCTCTTTCTCATCGAGCGTAACAAGTCTCTTTTTTACATTCATTGATAATCCGCCGGATTTTCTTATATTTTCATTGACATTGCCGCTGCTTCGTCTGAGAATCGTCTGGATTCTTGCAACAAGCTCTCTCGGTTCAAAAGGTTTGGGTAAATAGTCATCCGCACCGATCTCAAGCCCGACTATCCTGTCCGTAACATCACCGCGTGCGGTTAACATGATAACAGGTGTAGTATACTCTTTTCTTATGTTTCTGCATGTTTCGAATCCGTCTGCTTCAGGGAGCATAACATCGAGAATAATGAGATCGGGTTTCAACTGTTTTATCGCTTTTAATCCTTCGGAAGGTGTTGTCCGGCTTGATACGGAAAAACCGTATTTGGAAAGATAGTCTTTCAGTAACGAATTGAGTTTTTCGTCATCATCGATTACAAGGATTGTATTATTCATTTTATCCCGTCTGAATTTCCGTAGCTTCCATACATTAAATATATATATCATCTGTAAATAAAGAATGTCAAAAGTGTAACAAATTGTTACAAAATTTAATTACATATGGAACTATAATTTACAATGAACGTCTTAGTGACATAGGAGATCGAATGAAAAAAGTAATCTTGTTGATACTATCTATTGGTATTTTAACTTTGATACAGTTAAATGCTAAGCAAGCAGATCAAAAAGGGTGGAAATGGATTCAGAAGAAAGTTGTAATAGAGAAAAGTACAGGAGTGATAAAAATTGATGGCAACCTCAATGAACCGGTTTGGAAAAGGGAGAGTCTCAAAGGTTTTACTCAGAATGAGCCTGATGAAGGAAAACCTGCAACAGAAAAAACAGAAGTATGGCTTGCTTATGACAATAATGCGATCTATATTGCTGCACGAATGCATGATTCCGAACCGGAAAAAATCATAAGTCTTCTGGCGAGGCGCGATGATTTTGTCGATGCGGATTATTTTGTCGTCTGTTTTGATCCCTATTACGATAAAAGAAGCGGATTCAAATTCGCAGTCAACCCATCGGGTTCAATTGCCGACTGGACTATATTCAATGACGGATGGGATGATAACTCATGGGACGGAATCTGGAATGTAAAAACAAAAGTTGATAATAAAGGATGGACGGTTGAAATGAGGATTCCTTTCGACCAGCTCAGATTCAAAAAAAAAGGTAATGGGAAATATATTTGGGGAGTAAATTTCAGTAGGTATATAAGACGTAAAAATGAGGTGGTGACATTTTCATGGAAGCCTAAAAAGGTAAGTGGAGATGTTTCACATTATGCACAACTTAAAGGTATCAAAGATATAAAACCAAAAAGATTGTTTGAAGTGGTTCCGTATACGGCTGGAAAATTTTCCTTCGGTGGAAAGGAGGAGGGAAATCCGTTTAAAACCGGAAGTGAATTAGACGGAAACAGTGGCTTGGATCTAAAATTCGGTTTGAAAAGCAATCTAACCCTTGATCTGACGGTTAATCCTGATTTTGGTCAGGTTGAAGTGGATCCGGCGGTTATCAACCTTACTGCTGCTGAAAATTATTACAGAGAAAAAAGGCCTTTTTTTATTGAGGGATCCAGCATTTTTCTTTTCGGTATCGGAGGAGCAAATAACAATATAGGTGCAGATTGGGGAAATCCTCGCTTTTTTTACAGCAGACGAATAGGTAGATCGCCTCAAGGATATGTTTCTACTGACGGATATGTGAAATATCCGGAGTGGACTTCTATTCTGACTGCTGCCAAGCTAAGTGGAAAGATAGGAGACGGATGGAATATAGGTTTTTTAAATGCATTTACAAGACGAGAGTATGCAAAGGTGGATAAAGATGGGGAAAGATCCCGAACCGAAGTTGAACCGTTTTCAAACTATTCGGTTTTGAGAGTTCATAAAGAGTTCAATGAAGGGAAGCAGGGAGTCGGTCTAATTGCTACTTCCGTTCTAAGAGATATGAAAAATGAAACGTTAAGTCTGATGCTGAACAAAAAAGCTTTCAGCTTCGGGCTTGATGGGTGGGTGTTTCTCGATAAAAAAAAGATGTGGGTAGCTACCGGATGGCTCGGTACAACTGAAGTTCGCGGCAACAAAGAACGGATTACCGATCTCCAGTATTCTTATCCTCATTATTTTCAAAGACCTGATGCGGATCATGTTGAAGTTGATGAGAATGCAATATCAATGAAGGGATGGGCAGGCAGGTTTACTCTAAACAAGCAGGAAGGAAATATTCTTTTTAATGCAGCTCTGGGAATAATCTCTCCCGGTTTTGATTCGAGGGATATGGGCTTTCAATGGAGTGATGATGTTATTAATGCACACATTATGACCGGATACAGATCTTTTAAAAAGAGTAAATTGATACACTACTGGGACATAGTTCTGATTACTCAGAGGAATTATGATTTCGGTGGGACCCTTATAGGAGATCAACGCCTGATTTTTATTGGTGATATTAGGTTTTCCAATTTCTGGAGTATCAATTTTCAGCTTAGTCATAATCCTGAAAGATTTGATAATAAAAGAACAAGGGGTGGTCCTTTAATGCTTCTTAAAAAATATACCTGGTTTAATTTTGGAATAAGAAGTGACAGAAGGAAATCCGTTGTTGTCAATGCCGGAGGATTCCGTCTTTTAAGCACATGGGGAAGAGCAAAGCAGAGTTTTTATACAGGATTCAGATGGAAACCGGGATCAAATTTTTCTCTGTCGATCAATCCGAGATACGAAACCAATCTTAACAATTCGCAGTGGGTAAATAGCATTAATGACGAGGTGATGGAAGATACTTTTGGAGTTAGATACCTATTCGGAACGCTGAATCAGAAGACGATATCATGTTCAATCAGACTTGACTGGATATTTTCGCCGAAACTTAGTCTTCAAGCATATATTCAGCCTTTTATATCCGTCGGATCTTATTCGGGAATGAAAGAACTTGCAAAACCGGGAACTTATAATTTTAATGAATACGGAATCGGGAATACATCCGTCTCATTTGAAAATGATCTATACACTATTGATCCGGGATACGGCGGTAAAATTTTTTCAATATCAAATCCGGATTTTAATTATAAATCTTTAAGAGGAACTGTTGTTCTGCGCTGGGAGTATAGACCCGGTTCAATACTTTATCTTGTATGGACTCAAAACAGAGCTGATTATAACAATCCGGGAGATTACAGTTTCGGGAGAGATTTTTCGAATATGATAAAGGCACCCGGTGATAATATTCTTATGCTAAAATTCACATATCGTTTTATTTTATAAAAAAGAATTTTTGAGATTATCATTTTAACAGAAAACATTCTATAAATTATTCCGTAATAATTGTTTTTGGAGGTTTTTATGTTGAAAAAAATCAAAATAGTATTTTCTGTTTCCATTTTGTTTTTTTCTCTTTCCGGTATCGGGAGATTATGGTCGTGTACTTCCGTTCTTGTAACAAAAGGTGCGTCTAAGGATGGTTCCACTATGATCAGCTATTCATGTGACGGTGAGTTTCATCCCCATTTAAGAATGATCCCGGCTGCGGATCATAAACCGGGTGAAACCGTTGAGATAAGAAATTGGTACGGAAAAAAGGGAAAGATACCTCAGGTGGCACATACATATAAAGTTCTCGGATTGATGAACGAATTTCAACTTGCAATCAGTGAAACCACATTTGACGGCAGGCTTGAGCTTGTAAATAAGGATGGTCTGTTCAACTATTTTACACTTATGTTAACTACTCTTCAGAGAGCAAAGACCGCAAGAGAGGCTATTGATGTGATGACATCTCTGGTCGAGAAGTATGGTTACGGGAGCTCAGGAGAATCATTTTCGATAGCGGATAAGAATGAAGTCTGGATCATGGAGATGATGGGTACCGGAAAGGGTGGAACGGGAGCCGTATGGGTTGCGGTTAAGATCCCGGACGGATATATCAGTGCACACACAAATATGTCGAGGATCGGAGGATTTCCACTAAAAAGCCCGGATGTGAAATATTCAAAAAATGTTATCTCTTTTGCAATAGAAAAAGGTATTTACAATCCTAAAACCGATGGAAAATTTAATTTTTCAAGAGTTTACAATCCTCCGACCGAGGAGCAGGTAAGATATTCACTGAGAAGAGTTTGGAGTATTTTTCGCCGTTCAGCTCCTTCGCATAATTATTCGCCCGACTTCAGTTCGTTCAAAAAGGGTGCGAAACCCTATCCGCTTTATATAAAACCGGATAACAAACTCGGAGTAAGGGATGTTATAGCTCTTCATAGGGATCATTATGAAGGAACCGAATTTGATATGACAAAGAATTTGACGTCAGGACCGTTCAACGCTCCCGATAAATGGAGACCTATGAAATGGAGTGCAGGCGGTAAATTGTATTCATGGGAGAGACCGATAGCGACCCAACAGGCGGGATTTGTGTTCGTATCCCAATCAAGATCATCTGTTCCGGATGAGATCGGAGGAGTATACTGGTATGGTCCGGATAATCCTTATACTAATTTTTTCGTTCCTCTCTACACATCAATAAGTAAACTTCCGGAAAGTTACACAAAGGGATCCCTTCGCCGTTTTTCAAGAGATTCGGCATGGTGGGCTTTTAATTTTGTTGCCAATTATGCAAATCTCCGCTGGAACTATATGATAAAAGATATTCAGAAAGTTCAGAAGGAGATAGAAGACCTTGAATTTGATCTGCAACCTGTTATCGAAGAAGCCTCTTTTAAGATGTTAAAAGATGGGAAAAAAGAGCTTTTGAAAAAATATCTCACAAAATATTGTGTTGAAAATGCCGAAATGAATGTTAAAAAGTGGTGGAAACTATCCGAATTCCTTATAACAAAATACAATGACGGATATATCCAGGATGTCAAGGGCAGACCGCATCAAACCGGATATCCGGAGAAGTGGTTGAAAAAAGAGGTAAAGGTGAATGGGAAAAAGTTAAAATTAAAACAGGAGAGGAAGGGAAAGGGAGATCTTTAAAGACCATTTTTACTATTTTTCTTGCAAAGAATTATTCTCCATAGTATTATTGACGGATGAATAGAGCGGTAAAAAAAGAGTTTAAAAAGAAGCTTCCTGAAGAACTTTTTTCCGCTATAGAAAAGCTTGAAAGGTCTATCTCGAAACAAAAATTTAAAATAGATCAAAAAAGAGCTGTTTTTGACCTCGATAATACCCTTCTTATCGGTGATATCGGTGATGCTCTCTTTGCTCAATTGAAAGATGCTGAAAAAAAAGATAGTGTTAAAATGGACGGAAGTCGAATTAATTTCAGTTGGACGGAATATAAAAATCTTATTAAGACCGGAAAGAGTGAAAAAGCTTATCGTGACGTTGTAAAATCAATGTCCGGAATTCCCGTTAAAACGGTTCTGGCTTTTACGAGAGAACTTATTTTTAATGATTTTATGTATATAGAGATTGAGAATGAGAGAGTTCCTATCCCTTTTGTAAATCCGGTTATGGAGATATTGGTAGTATTTTTGAAGAAACTGAATTATGAGATTTTTGTTATCTCTGCAAGTAATGCAATGTCCGTAAAATTGATATCCAAGGAGTTTTTTGATATTCCTGAGGAGAATGCTTATGGAATTGAATCAAGGATTAGAAAAATAGATCGGGAGTTATCAATATTTACAAATGAATTAATTGAACCCGCTCCGGTAGGTGAGGGGAAAGCACAACTATATTTTAAAGAAAAAGGGGATATTCTGCCGTTGATTGTTGTGGGAGACAGCCGCTGGGATATTCCGTTGTTAAAAACCGTTCATAAAAACGGAATCTCTATATGGGTTGGAGAGGATGAAAATATTGCGAAAGATATTGCTTTAATGCTGGAAGACAGACATGATAATCTCCTCTTTGTAAAGAGGTGAGAAACAGTGAAAAGCTCATTGAGAATTGTAACTCGCCCGGATCTGGACGGTATTGTCTGTGCCTTGCTGATACGAGAGTATTTCGGATCTGATTTGCCTGTTCTCTGGACGGAACCGGGTGAAATTGAGAATGACAGGGTGGAAATAGAGGAAGGAGATATTATAGCAAACCTCCCGTATCACAAGAATTGTCTCATGTGGTTTGATCATCACCAGACTAATCGTACAGATAAAAAGTTTGACGGCAAATTTGAACTGGCACCTTCTGCTGCCGGCATTATATTTAATTATTATAAAGATAAGATAGACCCTAAATTCACTGAACTGGTAAAGGAGACGGACAGGATAGATTCGGCAAAGTTAAATGAATCTGAAGTGTTGAATCCATCAATATCTCCGTATTTTATGCTCTCTTTAACCGTTAAAAGCGGAAGGAACAGTGATTCTCCATATTGGGATCATGTTCTCGGTCTTTTAGGAAAAATGGGGATACATGATGTATTAAATGATGAAATTGTATCAAAAAGAGTAAATATTGAGATAGAAGAGAGTGAAAAATATAGAGCTTTTCTTATTAACCATACAAAGGTCGACAATAGTGTTTCCGTTACGGATTTTAGAGGTATTATTCCTGCACCGTCCGGAAACCGTTTCCTTGTTTTTTCACTTTTCCCGGAAACTATTGTAAATGTTAAGATAAGAAACGGTTATGATAAAAATATGATTATTGTTTCGGTCGGGCATTCAATCTTTAATAGAAAGTGTAAAGTGCATTGCGGACGACTGGTAGCAAAATGCGGAGGCGGAGGTCATTTCGGAGCCGGATCATGTAGTTTCCCTGTTGAAGGATCTGAAAAAAAGATAGAATTTATTATTGAAACTTTAAGGAAAAATAAAGAGATATCCTGAACAGGAGAAGATATGTATATGAGAAAACCTTTTTTGAGAAGTATTATTATATTGACTTTATGTTTAACGATTTTGTCGGTTTTACCTTTTCATCTTAATGGAAAGTCATTTTTATGGGAAGTGAATTATAACGGTACTAAAAGTTATCTCCTCGGATCAATACATATGATGAAAGAAGATATTTTCCCTTTAAAAAAAGAGATAGAGGATGCATTTTCAAGCAGTAAATATTTAGTGGTTGAAGCCGATATATCGTCAGGGAAAACAGCGGAGCTTCTTAAATTGACACTTGAGAATGCTAACTACAAGGATAAAACAATTCTCAAAGATCATTTAACCGAGAAAACTTACCAAATAGTAAAAAAAAAGATGGATGAACTCGGTATGTCCATCGACTATTTTAAAACGTTTAAATCATGGTTTGTAGCTATGACAATAACAAGTATGGAATTTATGAAACTTGGTTTTAATCCGAATTTCGGTATTGATAAATATTTTATTGAAAAAGGAAAGGATAAAAATATAGTTGAACTTGAAGGTATGAAATTCCAGATGGATCTGTTTAACAATTTCACCGATAAGGAGAACGAAAGTTTCCTTTTATCGACTATAAATGAGGCTTCATCTCTCGGAAAGAATATTGACAAAATGGTTAAAGCGTGGAAAGACGGTGCGGTTGACAAAATGGTTGAATTTGTAAATGAGGATAGAGGGAATAATTCGGATATGGAAGATGTTTTTAAAGTGATAATTGAAAAAAGAAATCTGAAGATGTCTGAAAAGATCTCAGCACTTATAAAAGAGGAAAAGAAATGTTTTGTCATAGTTGGAGCTGCTCATCTTATCGGGAAAGAGGGTGTGGTTAATCTGCTTGTAAATATGGGATTTAAGATTAAACAGATATAAAGATTATTATTTGAATTAAATTGTAGTGAGTAATATTTTAAAACCTATTAAAATGAGTATAGCTCCTCCTAATAATTCGGCTCTGTTTCCGAACAGATGACCGACATGTTTTCCTATGAACATTCCAACCATTGAGAGCAATAGTGTTGTTAATCCGATGATGAGTGCCGGAATAAATATATTAACATTTACAAGGGAGAGTGAGAGACCTACGGCAAGGGCGTCAATGCTTGTTGCAATCGAAAGCATTAAAAGTGTTTTCCCAGATAATTTAGGAATTTTTTTCTTCTCAATATTTTGAAATGAATTATAGATCATTTTTATTCCGATCGTTAATAACAGTATGAAGGCAACCCAGGTATCCGCCGGTCTGATCATATCAAAAAAAGATTTCCCTGCAAGCCATCCGAGAATCGGCATAATCGCCTGGAAGAATCCGAATGAAGATGCAACTTTAAGTCCGTATCTGAATTTTATCCTGTCAACTACGGCACCGCTTGTGATTGAGACGGCAAAAGCATCCATTGCAAGTCCGATGGCTATAAAAATTATTGAATAAAGATCCATCCGTCTATTTTAAAGAAATCAGAAGAATTTGTCATTAAGAACTTACGGATAATAGCATTCAGCGTTCAGCTTACAGCTGAATTCACGAGATTTATGTTTCGCAATTGAAATAAAAGTATTAAGATGCTAATTTTATATTTTAGTATGAGTGGAAAGAGAACGGGAAATGAAAGATTGGTTTATATATATAATCAGATGTGGTGACGGAACTCTCTATACCGGTATTACAAATGATATTACAAGAAGATTTGATGAACATAGAGCAGGGAAAGGAGCTAAATATCTAAAGGGAAGAGGTCCTCTTAAATTAGTTTATAAAACAGTTGCAGGCTCAAGAAGTGATGCACTTAAGTTAGAAGCAAAAATAAAAAAGATGAAAAAAAATGATAAAGAGTTGATGATCTTAGAAAGTAAACAATCCGTATGATAAAAAAAGTTATATGAAAATTGTTATATTAAAGGGAAAATTGGATTGGAATGTAAGTAAAAAAAATCGTTAAAAAAAATGTTTAAATATTTAACATTGTGTAAGATACAGGCTTTTATGCTTAAATAAGTATAAAAGGATAAAAATAAAAAAAAAATTAAAAAAATTGAAAAAAAAAATATCAATGCTATAATTCGTTTAGTGATAAAACTTATTTTTAGGAGGATTAATGAAACTAAAACTTAGAATGGTTTTGATTTTTTCAGTTCTGATCCTTTTTTCCCTCCATATGACGGCAGAGGGTGCGGCAAAACTGACAACTGTCGGTCAGCACTCACTTATGAGTCTTAAGAAGGGAAAGAAGATCGAAAGTGTTGACCAGTTGAAAACTCTTGTGGAGCAGAATGCTCAGAGAATTCAGGATGGTCTTGCGATGGTTAATGCAGGATTCCTATATGAACCGATTCTTGAAGCTGTTAAGAACGGTAATGTAAAGGAAAAAACTCTTAAAATCGGTGATACGATTGAGTGGATGCTTTTCTATTCGCACGGGAAGGTTAAAGAGAAGAGTGATCTCGTATGGGAAGGAAAAGAGGATCTTGATATCTTCTGTCTTCCGATTGTAAAAGATTGCAAAGTTTACAAAGTTGTTATTCCAAAAGCTTGCGGAAATGTTGCTCTTGCAAACTCTTTTGATGCTTCTCCGGTTTGTGCACTTAAAGTATCTCCTGCAATTGTAAATCCCGGTGGTGAAGTGACGGTTGATATAACTGGAACCAAATGCACAAAAGAAGTTGAAGTTGATGTTTATTTCGAAGGAAATAAGATTAATTCCAAAAAATTGTTAATTGATAATCCGGTATGGAAAACAAATCTTAAAGATCCGGGTAACTATGAACTTAAAGTAAGAGTTCAGAAAGTTGACGGTACTTTTACCGATTCTAAGTGTTCTTCAAAAGTTTATGTTAATTTTCCGCCGGTTTGTGATCTGAAAGTTTCTCCGGAAAAAGGAATGGTTGGGAAACCTATTACTTTTGATGCATCAGGATCTACGGACAAGGATGGAAAGATAACTAAAGCGGAATTTTCTGTTATTAGAGTTAAATCCAATAAAGAGGTTGCTAAGAATGCAGTTACAGCTGAACCTTTTGTATGGGAGAAAAAATTCAATAAAGCCGGAGACTATAAAATATTCCTTAAAGTGACCGATAATAATGAAGCGGTTTCAGCCAATGATTGTGCTTTTGATCTAAAAATATCAAAAAGATTTTATCTTTTGGCGGAAGCAGGACCGGGAATGGCTAAAGGAACTTATACGGGAGTCGCTTTTGTCAGAGTAGGTGGAATTTATTTCTTGATCCCTGAAAAATTGAGTGCATTAGCTTCATTTGGTGTAGGATTCACTCTTGCAGGCGAACCTTTTAAAAACCATTTCATGGGAAATCTGTTGTTGAACGGGCATTTTGATGATTTCTTTATCGGTGCCGGTGTAGGATTCAGCTCAGAGGTAAGGGAAGCTACTCTTGAAAACGGAGTGTTACTTCCACCGTGGAAATCGGATTTTGATATAGTATTCAATCTCGGTTATAACGTGCTTGAGACAAATTCCGGCGGCATAGGTGCTGTTTTTGCCGAACTTAGAGTGCCTATCAAGGACGGATTGACTTTTAAGCATTATCACGAAATACTTTTCGGATTCCGTTATATGTTTTAAGTAAGAACTGAATTAACAGTTAAAATATAGGGGTGGCGTTTATCGTCACCCCTTCATTCTATCTCCGAAATCTTCCGGATTCGGACATCTTTTTCTCTATTTTTCCATTGTCAATTTGATGACTTAATTCCATAAATTAATGAATTAACAAATTTGCATTATTGCTGATAACGAATGTATAATGAATATTTGATAAGGAGAAACAATGAGAATTCTTTTTTCCGGAAGAGTTAATCTGCAGCATCAGCAGCAGAATGATATTTTAATCAGTATTGAAAGCCTCTTTGATAAGATGGGGGTGGAGTATGTATCGCTTGATAATGAGATTAAATGCGGGGAAGCATCTATGAATCTCGGACTTACAGATGATGCGGAAAAAGTTGTACACAAATTTAAAGCTCAGGTTGATGAGGTTAAACCGGATTTGATCGTGTCTCCGTTTGCCGCAGGAGTGGCAAAATATAAAAAAGAGGTTCCCGAAAAATATGGAGTAAATTTAGGTGTTCCCTATATCCATCTTTCTGAATTTCTTGCAGAGAATATTGGCAAGTTTAAAGACAAGTTCTCTCCATTTCCACATTCTTACTTTATTCATCACGGATGTACATTAGGCAGGAAGATCAAAGAGTTTGGCTATGTAAGAGATCTTTTGCATATGATACCGGAAATTGAGGTTATGGAGGAGGATCATCCGACTGCAGTTCTTGAACATAAAGATGTTGCTCAGTTTAACACTTGTCCTGGATCGTGGTTAAATATGTCTCAACCGGAGTTATCCGAATATTTAAAAGAGAATTATGTTATGCAAATTTTAATTCCTGTAAATCCTGAATATGTAGGATCAAGTTGTGTTAACGGTCATTATGGTATTAAACAGGGACTGGAGATAGCTGAAATTGATAATATTAAGCCGCTCTATTTTGCAGAACTATTTGACAAGGTGTGGAGGTAAAAATGTCTGAAAATATTGAAGAGAAAAAAGAGATAAAAAAAATACAGAATGACTATCTTGCGGAGCTTATTGGTGATGGTGCGGAGAATGAAGATCTGAGAGTTGCTATAAGCAGAGCGAAGGATTCCTACAGGAATAATTTGAAAAAAGCACTTGAAGCATTCCCGGAATCCGAAGAGTATATTGAAAAAGCAAAAAAGATAAAAGATTATTCCATAGATCATATGGAAGAACTGATCGAACAGACTATGAAAGCTGTTGAAAGAAATCACGGGAAAGCATATCTTGCCAAAGATGCGGATGAAGCAAATAAAATAATATCAGACATAATCGGAGATCCTAAAAAGCTTATTGTAAAAGGGAAGAGTCTGACGACAGAAGAGACCCAGCTTAGACAATATCTCCAGAAAGAGGGGCATGAGGTTTGGGAAACGGATCTTGGAGAATTTCTTGTACAGGTAAGAGACGGAAGACCGATGCATACACTGGCTCCTTCGGTAGATCTGAAAAGAGAAGAGGCCTCAAAGCTTATTACAAAGGTTACGGGTGAAAAAGTTTCCGAAACGAATATCGAAGAGATGGTCATGGCTGTAAAGAAGTTTCTCCGACAAAAATATATTGATGCCGATATAGGTATAAGCGGAGCTAATTCCATTGCAGCTGAAACAGGGACACTTTTTATCATTGAAAATGAAGGGAATATTAAACTTGCAACCGCACTTCAGGATAAACATATTGCTCTGGTCGGTGTTGAAAAGATCGTACCGACATTAGATGATGCGTTCCACATTTCAAAGACAACGTGGCGCTTTGCAAATTATATTGTTCCTTCATATGTCCATATGATATCCGGTCCGTCTAAAACCGGTGATATTGAGAAGGTGACAACTTACGGAGCTCATGGTCCCAAAGAGTTTCATCTTATTCTTCTTGATAACGGAAGGATCGAATTATCGAAAAACAAAGAGTTTAAAGATATCCTGAGATGTCAAAAGTGCGGAGCATGTATGTATGAGTGTCCGGTTTTCTGGGTTACTGCCGGACATTTCGGTACACAGTATCCGGGAGGTATCGGAGTTTTATGGGATGCATTTGTTGCAAAGGATATGAAGCATGCTGCTCCCTCGGCTTTTTCTTGTGCACTTTGTGCAAGATGCGGTGAAAGATGCCCCATGGGGATTGATTCTTCAAAGTTTATCATTAAATTAAGAGAGATTATGGTAAAGAGAGGGTATGCTCCCGGGGTTGTTGATGATGTAAGCAAACAATTTTTTGATTTTAATGAGGAAAAATAATTTAGTAAATCTTATTGTTGATATTTTTGCATTTGCCACCGTTCTTATAATGTTCGGATATGTCGGAGTGGATGCGGTAATGGTGGTGCTTCTGATTATTGCAATTCCATATCTAATGATAACAAAGCGGAAACATCTCATCGGATCTCTTTTTATTGCATTTATGATATCGGTTGTATGGAAAATGATAGGCGGAAAATATTATCATTACAGTTTTAACAAGCTGATCCTATTTGGTATCAATCTTTATCCTGTTTTTTTGTGGACTTTCGGTCTTTTTACCGTTGCACTTGTTTTCTATGATATGAATCGGTTTATTAGAAAAAAATCCAGCTTAACGAAATTTCTTATATTTTCTTCTCTTTTTTGGTTCGGGTTGTTACTTTCGGAGTGGGTGGTATACAATATTTTCGGGATTAAGAATCTTGCGACCGCATCATATAGCGGAATTCCTTTTCTTAACTGTATTCATGCACCTTTGTGGATGCAGATATCATATTTCCTGATGGGTCCGCTCTATTTTATTCTCTTAAAACTTTTTAAAAGAATAGACTGAACTTCTTTTCCTCAGCCACACAGCAATGTCTCAATGAAATATCTTAGTAATGACAATCTCTGTAATTCTCAATTTTGAATTCTAAATTCTTAATTAAGATGTAAATAGTCGAAATGTCGGAGTGTCAAAAAGTCGAAAATGAAGGGATTAGAGGTTAGAGGAGAGAACTGTGATCTCTTTTCTGCTTTTCACTTTAATCCTTTTACTTTAATCTTTGATCTTGTAAACTCTGCTGATGGCTGAGAGCTGAAGGCTGAATGCTGTGGACTGTGAACTCCACAAAATCTCTTAATAATCACTTACTATTGAAAATTCAAAATAAAAGATATAATATAATAAAGGTGATTTAATGAAAAATCTAAAATATATTGTTTATAAAGAGGGAAAATATTATGTTTCACAATGCCTGAATGTTGACGTGTCAAGTTTCGGGAATACCATTGATGAAGCTATAGATAATTTAAATGAAGCACTGGAATTATACTTCGAAGGTAATAAATCAGATAAAAAATATTTGGAAATCGAACAGATAATGATTGGGGAAACGGTCATTAATGCCTGACCTTTACTCATCAAAGTATATTATTAAAAT